>Ga0272446_1001054_pt1 | contig 41348 bp, 29 predicted proteins | sample YNPCB0061_FD_194587 | JGI IMG/M metagenome (GOLD analysis project Ga0272446, IMG submission 194587) | Hot spring microbial mat communities from Yellowstone National Park, WY, United States - YNP-CB-006-1 | ecosystem: Environmental > Aquatic > Thermal springs > Hot (42-90C) > Sediment | place...
GAAGAGGGGCATGGGGAAACCGGGTTTCCCCACGCCCCCGCCCCGCAGGGGCATGGGGAAACCGGGTTTCCCCATGCCCCCACCCGCGGGAGGGTTTGGGAGGGCTGCGCCCTCCCAAGAACAAACGTATGTGCATTGCGGCGTTGTGCGCCATGCGCATGATCGTCTCACGTGAACATAGGCCCCAGGGGTGTGGGGAAACCGGGTTTCCCCATCCCCCCACCCGGTGGGAGGGTCTGGGAGGGCTACGCCCTCCCAGGAACAATCGTATGTTCATCCCGTCAGTGTGCGGCGCGAGCCGCATGGGGGTCTGAGGTCGCCTGAAAGACCCGAGCGGGCGGGCGTAACGCAGTGTGTTATACTGCTCCCCACAGGGGTGACATTTCGCTCATCCCCCCCGCCACGGGAGGGTGTAACAGCGAGTACTATAACTGTAAAGGCTGGAGGGCGTGGCTGTCCTGCAAGCCCCTGCTGTTCCGCACGCTTCAGGGTCGGCAGCGGAGAGCCACGCTCCGCGCCTCCGTCGAAGGGATACGCCAGGGGTCACGCAGCGAAACGATGTCGCAGGCCATACAGGGAGTAGTCTATGACGCCAACGCTGATAGTTCTCGCTGATGCATTGCGGCGCGAGGATCTGGTCCACCCGCTTGGCCGGGCAACCATGGCGCTGTTCCAGGCGCTTGTGAGCGATACGGTCGAGGTCGCGCGGGAGATCAGCGGCGCGCGGGTGGTGGTGGCCCACGATCCACGTGTGCCGTTGGATCTGGCCCCTGAAGCGGAGGTGACGCTACGGCCGCTGGCGGGCAGCGGGCCGCGGGCCCTCGCCGCGCTGCTCGAGGAGGCCCTGGCCGGAGGCGACCCCGCGGTGGTCATCGGCGGCGATCTCCCCCATCTGCCGCCCTGGCGCCTCCGCGACGCCCTCACCCACCTGGTCGCGGGGGCGGGGGTGGTGTTCGGCCCCACCGAGCGGCAGGGATGGTACCTGCTGGGGTTGAGGAGCGCGGAGCCGCTGCTGCTCCGCACGCTGCCCGCGCGAGACGAGCATCCTGAGGCGCTGCTCTGCGCCGCCCGCGGGCTTGACCTGTCCTGGGCTATCCTCCCGAATTGGTTCGGGGTGAACGATCTGGCCGACCTCGAGGCCCTGGCGGGGATGGTGCGCGAAATGCCGGCGACGGTTGCCAGGCGCACCCGCGCGCTGCTGACCGGCGAACACGCCCGCGCTGTCGGCGGATGACGAGAGTCTCATCCATGGCGCCGGGCACGGTCAGCGGCGTCCCATCGCTGTCCGATACACTGGAGGCGTCCTATTCCATTGCGGTAGAGCGATACGGAGGAAAGCCCACCATGCGGCAGGAACCACACAGCGCGACGGATTCGCTGCCCGTATTCATCGACGCCGATGTCGGCTGTGATGACGCCCTTGCCATCGCCTGGCTGCTGCGCCGTCCTGACGTCAAGATTGTCGGGATGAGCAGCGTCTTTGGCAACAGCAGCGTACAGAACACCACCGCGAACCTGCTCACGCTCCTCGAAGTACTGCAGCGCGAGGCGCCGGTGACCATTGGCGCCTCGGCGCCGATGGTCTATCCCCGAACCAACGCGGGGGCGTTGATCCATGGCCCTGACGGGCTGTGGGGAGCGCAGCGCTCCCATGATCTTGACGTGGTGCCCGCGGGGGCACCGGGGGCGATTGCCGCGGCGGCGCGCGCTTACCCCGGCCTGACGATCATCGCGCTCGGGCCGCTCACGAACATTGCCCGCGCCGTGCAGGCCTATCCTGAAGACCTGGTCGGCGCGCGGCTGGTGGCGCTGGCTGGCGCTCAGGGCCCTGGATCGATCACCCCTGCGGCTGAGTTCAACGCCTTCGCCGATCCCCACGCCCTGGCCCTGGTGCTCGAAAGCTCCCTGCGGGTCGAACTGGTGACCCGTGATGCGTTCCAGGCCCTGGAACCGGACCGCACGTTCGCCAGGCGGCTCGAACACGAAGGCGGCGAGGTTGGTCGCTTCCTTGGCCGGGTATTCGACAGCTACACCCGCGCCGTGAACCGCCAGATGACGCCCGTTGCCGTGCCCGCTGCCGCGGCGGTGATCTACGCCCTGCATCCCGAACTGGGTATGGCCATACCCGCGACCGTGCGCGTCGTGACCGAGGGCGAACTGACCCGCGGGCAGACGATCATGGCCCTGAGCGAGCCGCATCAGGCGGCGCTGGCGCTAGGAACCCACGGGATCGAGCACCTGGCGATGAACGTGACCACGCCTGGTTTCGACTATGAAGAGGCGCTGCGCCAGGCCCGCGCCCGCGCGCCGCGGAACGCGCGCGTGGTGCTCGAGATTGACACCGCGACCATGGCGGAGATGCTGGAAGCGGGGTTGATGGAGTGGGGCATCGAGCGCGCGGTGGGCGGGTAACGCAGTGGGGGCGGGGGCGAGGCTCCCCCGCCCCTCCGCCGGCCCCCTATCGCGCGATGCCAGGGGCCGGGTTCCCCCTCCCCTATGCCATCCCCTACATCGCCCCTACGCCCTCCCTCTTCCCCCACCAACCGCCGCGGGTGGGGATAACGCACCCCCACGGGGTCCGTCATTGGGGAAGAGCGAAAGCCTGCCCGTCTTGCTCCACCTGCAAGAAGACGCCCAGCCGGGCCGAGCAAACGGCAAACCGGCCACGTCATGCCACGCGCCCCCGCGCCCCCGCGCCCGGCGCTCGATGCTGATCCCACGGCGCGGACGGAGTCATGCCTGCGACGGATGGCGTCACGAACCTGGCCAGGAAGCCTGCGAGGCTGTGATTCCATACGGCGCCCTATTTTGAATTCGAGTTGATCAGAAATAGCAGTCAAAAGGATCTTGACATGCCATTGCAGTTGTGATATTAATGAACCCCGCAAGCATACATTTATCCCCGAGCAACGTGATAGCATAGTCGTTCGGAGAAGATAACCGGAGCGGATCAGGGTGCGGCAATCTAATTCGCCCCGGAGGAATACATCGTCATCTAGCGATTATTATTAAACAGCGGCTGACAAGCGCTTGCACCTGACGTTGCTCCACTGCGCTCCGCAACGCGCTTTAAACTGATCGTTAGGACGTGAGCAAGGAAAGGACTATCATGACTGATATTAAGCAGCCACTGGCGGAGGTCTTCGGTCATCTGACAACCGATCAAACTGATGCTGCTAAACGATACCGGTCTCACCGTCTCTGCCCCTTCAACAACAAAGTACCCAACTGCACAAAGGACAAGGCGAAGAATCCTCTTGGCGTGTGCAGTATCTATCACGAGAATGAGCCTGTCATTACCTGTCCAATCCGTTTTCGCCAGGATTGGATCATTGCTGACGATGCGGCAACTTTCTTTTTTGATCAAGGAGCAAGATGGAGTTCTCTCACTGAAGTGCGCTTGAACGATGCCAATGGCAAGTCTGCCGGAAACATCGATGTGGTTCTCGTCGCTTATGATGATGGCGGTATGGTCCTTGACTTTGGCGCACTGGAGATACAAGCCGTCTACATCTCCGGCAACATTCGTGAACCCTTCGAGTATTATATGAATGACCCGCAAAACCGAGCAACAATGGACTGGTCTAGAGAGCCGAACTATCCTCGGCCCGATTACCTTTCATCTTCTCGAAAGCGCCTCGTCCCACAACTCGTCTATAAGGGTGGGATTCTCCACGCTTGGAGAAAGAAAATTGCTGTAGCATTAAATAAAAGCTTCTTTGCCACTCTTCCCACCTTGAAACAAGTACCGAAGCATGATGCAGATATCGTATGGCTTATCTACGATCTACAACTTCGTGCCGAACAAGGCAACACACCGGGACGATATCATCTCACAAAGGTAGATGAGGTCTTTACTGAGTTTGAGCCTGCTCTGCTTTCGATCACTACCCCATCGCCCGGGAAAGTAGAAGACTTTATAAAGCTGCTGCAGGAAAAACTCGATGATCATCTTGAAACGCCCCCAACGAATCAGACTATCGAAAGGCCGTTTTAATATGTCTAAGATGAGACAAATACCGCTCTTCGCGGATATATCTGCAGAGACAGAAACACCGAAGCCGGTCAATGTTGCCTCTGTCCAGCAGCGAAGCCCTTTTCGGTATCCAGGCGGAAAGACATGGTTTGTGCCAACCTTTCGGCGTTGGATGGCAGGGATGCATGCACGGCCAGGCATTCTGGTCGAACCGTTTGCCGGTGGAGGGATCATCAGTCTTACGGCGCTCTTTGAGCATCTGGTTGAAAAGGTTGTCATGGTTGAGTTAGATGAGGACATCGCTGCCGTCTGGAATACTGTGGTCAATGGTGATGCGGAGTGGTTAGCCAATCGAATCATGGCATTCGAGATGACGAGAGAAGGGGTGGTAGCGGAACTTCAGCATACTCCCACCATGATAAGAGAGAAGGCATTTCAAACAATCCTCAAGAATAGGACGTTGCATGGAGGCATACTCGCCGAAGGCTCTCGCTTTATCAAGTACGGAGAGAACGGAAAAGGAATTGCATCGCGTTGGTATCCGAAGACGCTTGCTCGCAGGCTTCTCGATCTCAACCATGTGGCAAGCAGAATAGATTTCCGCTGCGAGGATGGATTAAAAGTGATGGCAGAATTTTCTGCGAATGAAGGGGCTGTCTATTTTATTGATCCTCCATACACTGCCGGAGGAAAGAAAGCCGGTAAGCGTCTTTATAAACATCATCAATTAGATCATGAAAATCTGTTCACGATTTGCGAATCCCTCGCGGGAGATTTTTTGATGACATATGATGAAGCAGAAGAAGTGAAGGATATGGCGCGAAAGCATGGATTTCACATGCGCTTGATTCCGATGAAAAACACTCATCACGCAACAATGAAGGAACTGGTTATCGGCAAGGATTTGTCCTGGTTGGATGAATTGCCCACCGTGCAAGAGCGCAAAGCCAGATATCTGGTCAATAAACCGGATGGGAACTGTTCTCATCAAGGGCGCTGATACACGTCGTTTATGCCTGCCTCCTCAGCTAATTATGTTATGAGCGCCGTCCAGCGCGGGTCTAATCAAGGGCGCTGATACACGTCGTTTATGCCAACCCTCAGGCCCTATGCGACTACACCACACAAAAACATGATAAAAAAGGGGTTTTCTTGGGAGGGCTTCACCCTCCCACCAGCCGGGGTCCAGGGAAACCAGGTTTCCCCAGCCTTTTCACCAGGGGGCAGTGTTCACGTCAGGCCCCCCCATGCGGCTGCGCCGCACCCCAATGGGATGAAGAAGCTTGTTCCTGGGAGGGCTGCGCCCTCCCAAACCCTCCCGCAGCGACAGCCGTGTCCCGGGTTCACCAGGGCGCGCACCTGCCGCGGGCAACCCTCCAACCCGGTAGCGCCAGTGTGAACCGAACCATGTTCTGGGGACGAAGCCCTTCAAGAAGAGTCCCTGTTCGTGCCCGCGTTACGCGGCACAGCCGCGTTTATCAGGAGGTGCACCGGCATGCGAACCAGCGTCTGGCTCGTGCGCCACGGTCAGACCCGCGCCAATCTGGAGCGGCGCTACCAGGGTCTCGGCGACAGCCCGCTGACCAGCTACGGGCGCCTGCAGATCGAGGCCCTGGCGGCCCGCCTGCGCCCCGTGCCCTTTGGCGTCGCCCTGGTCAGCCCGGCCGAGCGCGCGCGCCTGACCATGGAGGCCATTCTGGCGGGGCGGACCGGGGTTGACGCGCGCCTGGACGCGCAGTGGGCTGAGGCGCACCAGGGCCGCTGGGAGGGGTTGACCTACCGCGAGGTGCTGGCGCGTTACCCCGACGAGGCCCGCGCGCGCTGGGCCGCCGGTCTTGACGGGCGCCCCCAGGGGGGCGAGAGTCTCGCCGAGGTGCACGCGCGCGTGTCGGCGGCCTGGGGCCGCCTGCTCCACGAACATTCGGGGGGGCGCGTGCTGGTGGTCACGCATGCCACGCCGATCCAGTTGGCGCTCTGCATCTGTTTCGGCCTTTCCCCCGCCGCGCACTGGCACTGGCGCATCGACCTGGGCAGCATCACCGCGATCGACGTCTATCCCTCGGGGCCCATCGTGCGCATGGTCAACGAAGTGCCGCGCATTGCGCGGTAATGGGGCGTCATGGAACCACGGAGAACCCTGCGGCGTAACGTCGGGGCGAAAGATCTTTCGCCTCACCCGCGGCGAAAGGAAGGGAGATGCAGCACGACCGGCACCACAACCAGCACTGGACCCCCTGGTCAGTCGTGGTAGGCCTTGGCGAGGCCATCCGCTTCTTGACGATCATTCCCCAACCCTGGCTGCCGCCGACGCACGAGCGCAGCGCGCTCGTGGCGATCCCCTGGTTCCCCGCGGCAGGACTGGTGATCGGCGGGCTGCTCTGCCTTGCCGGCTGGCTCGCCGGCTGGTTCTGGGGCAGTCTCGTGGCGGCGGCGCTGATCGTGGTGAGTTGGGGCGTCATCACAGGGGGGCTGCACCTGGATGGTCTGAGCGACACCTTTGACGCGGTAGTGAGCTGGCGCTCGCCTGCGCGTAAACTGGAGATCATGAAAGACAGCCGGGTCGGGGCCATGGGTGCGCTGGCGCTGATCGCCGTGCTGCTGTTGAAGGTCGCCCTGCTTGCCGGCGGCGGCGCGGCGTGGTGGCAGGCCGCGTTGCTGGCCCCCGTGCTCGGGCGCTGGGCCGCTTGCTATGGGATCTTCTTCTTCCCGGCGGCGACGGCGGGGGGCCTGGGGCGCGCCTTCCACGACCAGGCGCGGCGCGCCGACGTGATGGTCGCCAGCGTCACCACCGCGCTACTGGCGACACTGCTGGCCGGCGCGGCGGGCCTGGCGGCGCTGCTGGCCGTCTGGGCAGCGACGCACCTGCTCGCCCACTGGTGGACGCGCGCGCTCGGCGGGTTGACGGGTGACACCTACGGCGCCCTCTGTGAGATCGCCGAGGTGGTGGCCCTGGCGACCCTGACTGCCAGGCCGATCTTTGGAGGGGGGTAACGGCTATTCCTGGGGGAATGGCCCTGCCAGACCCTCTCACGGGGTAAGGGGCGTGGGGAAACCCGGGTTCCCCAGAGACCCCTGCGCAAGGGCTGCGCTCTCCCAAACCCTCCCGCGGGCGGGGGCGTGGGGAAACCCGGTTTCCCCAGACCCTTGCGCAAGGGCTGCGCCCTCCCAAACCCTCCCGCGGGCGGGGATGTGGGGAAACCCGGTTTCCCCAGACCCTTGCGCAAGGGTTGCGCCCTCCCAAACCCTCCCGCGGGTGGGGGAATGGGGAAACCCGGGTTCCCCATTCCCCTGCGGGGCGGGGCGTGGGGAAACCCGGTTTCCCCACCCCCTCGCCGAGCACTTATGTTCACGTTAGGAAATATGTGCATGAATGAACTTCCCCCCACCTTTACCATTCTGGCCCTGGAGACCTCGTGCGATGAGACCGCGGCGGCGGTGGTGCGCGGGGGGCGCGAGGTGCTCGCCAACATCGTCGCCTCACAGATGGATATGCACCAGCGCTACGGCGGGGTGGTGCCGGAGGTGGCCTCGCGCCAGCACATCGTGACCCTTGTGCCGGTGGTGGAGGCCGCTCTGCAGGCCCTGCCGGGGGGCTGGAACGCCGTGCACGCCGTGGCCGCCACCTATGGCCCGGGCCTGAGCGGGGCGCTGCTCACCGGCCTCAACGCCGCCAAAGCCATAGCCTGGCAGCGCGGGATACCCTTCGTCGGCGTGAACCACCTCGAGGCGCACATCTACGCTAACTGGCTTGACACGACCCCACCGCAGTTCCCTCTCATCGCCCTGGTGGTGTCGGGCGGCCACACCGTGCTCGCGCTGCTGCGCGACCACGGCGACTACACGCTGCTCGGCCAGACCCGCGACGACGCGGTGGGTGAGGCCTTCGACAAGGTCGCGCGCATTCTGGGCCTGGGGTACCCCGGGGGGCCGGCCATTCAGCAGGCGGCGGCGGGGGTGACCGGCGCGCCAGCCCTGCCCCGCGCATGGTTGCGCGACAGCTACGACTTCTCCTTCAGCGGCCTGAAAACGGCGGTGCTGCACCGCGTGCAGGAGCGGCAGGCGCGCGAGGCGCGGCTGCCCCGCGCGCAGGGGGCCGCGCCGGCCCCGGCCCTTGACCCGCAGTTCGTGCGCCAGATGGCCTGGGCCTTTCAGGAGTCGGTGGTGGACGTGCTGGTGACCAAAACGGTGGACGCGGCCCGGCGTTACGGCGCCGCCGAGATCGTGCTGGCGGGGGGCGTCGCGGCCAACCTGCGCCTGCGCGAAGAACTGGCGCGCCGCGCGCCGGTTCCGGTGCGCTACCCGCCCCTGGCGCTCTGCACCGACAACGCGGCGATGGTGGCCGGAGCCGCGTTCTACCGCTTCGCCGCCGGGGTGCAGAGCGACTGGGATCTCGATGTGACCCCTGCGCTGCGTCTGGGGGCTACCTGACCAGTTGCGGCGCGTAATCCACGCGCGGATGGTAGATGGACTGCAGGCTGTTGACAAAAGCCTGCTTGATCTGGGTCAATTCGCGCATCGTGAGCGGAGCGTTGTCGAGTTCGCCCTCGCGCACACGGGACTCGATGATCGACTGCACCAGTTCTTCCAACACCTGCACCCCGGCAGGGGCGCCGTTGTGCCCGCCGTTGCCATTGGCGGCGACCAGTTTCCCATTCTGGGCCTTCGAGCGCACCGTTGCCTCCACCGAGTCGGCCAGCATCAGGATCGCCTGCTCGCGTGTTTGGGGACGCGGGCCGGGGTAGCGGAAATCGGCCTCGCTCACGCTATCCTGCTCCTGGAGGGCCTGCTGGTAGAAGTGGCGGATCAGGCCGGTTCCGTGGTGCGTGGCGATGAAGTCCACGATTTGTTCGGGAAGGCCCGCGCTGCGGGCCATTTTGACCCCTTCGCGCACGTGATCAATGATGATTCTGGCGCTGGTGACGGGATCCAGGTCATTGTGAACGTTCTCGCGGCCCATCTGGTTGTCGGTGAAGAAATAGGGGCGGATGGTTTTGCCGATGTCGTGGTAGTACGCGGCGACCCGCAGCAGCAGCGCGTCAGCGCCGACCGCCTCGGCGGCGGCTTCGGCCAGGTTGCCCACGGCGACGCTGTGGTAGTAGGTGCCCGGGGCCTCGCGGATCAGTTTACGCAGCAGCGGGCGCGAGGGATGGGCCAGTTCCATCAGTTGCAGGGGCGTCACCTGCCCGGCTGCGCGGCTCACCACATTGAAGACGCCGATCGCGAAGATCGCCGAGAGGGCTCCGTTCATGCCGGCGAAGAGGGCCACGGGCGCCAGATGGGTCATCAGGCCCCTGGCCGGTAGCGTCGGCTGGCGGATCAACCAGAAGGCCAGTTCGGCCACCAGCACCACCACCGCGACACTCACCCCGGCCAGCAAGAAGGAGCGCAGGCGCTCGGCATCGTGGGTCATCAGCACGGCCGCCACGCAACTGCCGAACAGCGTCAGGGCCAGGCCCAGGGCGTTGTGCTCCATCACCCCGATGGTGGCACTCATCAGCACGGCGGCGGCCAGGCTGACACGACCGTTGAAGACGACCGTCAGGATGATGGCCACGGCCGCCAGCGGGAAGAAGAACATCCTGTCGCCGACCACGGGCAACACCAGGCGGGCGATGATCAGCGCGAAGATGATCAGGGTGATGATCACCAGCAACCCGCGCGGGCGCCGGCCAATGGAGGTTTCGAAACTCAGCGCGTAGGCCATGAAGCCCACGCTCATCAGCGCGGCAAAGAGACCGCGACCGGCGATGCCCGCCCAACTCAAGGGCGTGGGCATCGCGCCGGTCTGTTGCAGTTTCTCGATCATGTCGGGGGTGATAATCTCACCCTCGCGCACGATGGCCTCGCCGGCCAGGACGCGCACCTGCTGCGGCGGCACGCTGTCGCGGGCGCGCTGGCGACGCTCGGCGGTGGCCGCCTCATCAAGGGTGCGGTTGACCCGCAGGAAGGCCTCGGTGAAGAAGCGGGCCAGATCACGCTCCTGCGGCGACAGGTCGGTGGTGGCGAGCCAGTAGGCCAGCCAGCGCTCGCGCAACTGGATCAGGGCGCGTTCGTCTACGGCATAGTCGTAGCGTTCGATCGCCCGGTCGTAGAGGGCCAGGGTTTGCCGCCGCACCTGCTCCCAGCGAGCATCGCTCAGAGCGAGGATCTGCTCAGCCTGGCTCTCCGAGATCTGCAGGGCGGCGTTGGGCAACGCCGCCAGTCTGGCCACTTGATCGGCTCGCTGGAGCGAAGGATCCTCACGCACACGGGTGATCGTCTCGATCAGCGCGCTGAGGTCCAGGCGTTGCTGCACCGGGATCAGCGGATCGAAGACATAGACCAGGTTATCGGGATTGTTCTCGGCCTGTGCCCGACGTTCGGCGGTGCGCACCTCGCTGACGTAGGTCACCTCTTTGGGCGCCCAGATGCTCGTCGGGCTGGGTTGGCCCACTTCGAGGCGCCCGTACTCGCCGGGGAGGCTCAGGGTCAGCGCCACCCAGATCCCGACGAACAAGAGCAGACCTTCGAGGGTCATAATCAGGCGCAACCGACGGGAGAACGCTTCGGCCGGCTGGAGGGGCCGGAAGCGTGGCAGGCTGGAAACCCAGCGTCGTCGCGTGATATTCATATTCCCGTGTCGCCGGTCGCGGGCGCGGCCCTCTCCGGCGCGTGGCGGCCCACAGGCCGCGTCCACAGGTACCTGTTATGCTCCCGCGAAAGTGTTCACACCCGGGGTAACATCCGCGCCTGGGAGCGAGGCATCCGGCCCGCGTCGCGTCTCCGCGGGCAAGCTGCCCGCGCTCCCAGGAGACATGTGAACACTTACGCTCCCGCAAGTAATTCGCGCGCTACCTGGTTGAGCGTGCGCCCCTCGGCGCGGCCCTTGAAGCGCTTCATCAACACCGGCATCAGCTTGCCGATGGCGGCGGGGCCACTGAGGCCCATCTCCGCGATGATCGCGGCCACCTCGGGGCGCAGTTCTTCGACGCTCAGCATGCGCGGCAGGTAGGCTTCGAGGACGGCGATCTCAGCCTCTTCCCTGGCGGCGAGATCGAGCCGGCCTCCCTTACGGTACATCTCGGCGGCCTCCTGGCGCCGCTTGACCTCTTTAGCGATCACGGCCACCTGCTCGGCCGGATCGAGGGCCTCTTGCCCACCGGTCTCAATCGCTGCCAGGGCCGCGTCGCGGGCGGCGGCATCGTGGGCGAACTGCTGCTCGATCGCCCGCGCCGCCGCCTCGTAGCGCGCCCGCGCCGCCTCCAGCCGGGCGCTCTGCAGGGCCGCGCGGGCGCTGCGGATCGCGTCGACGCGCACCTTGTCGCCCGCTTTCATCGCCGTTTTCAGATCGGCTGCCAGTTGCTCGTCGATTGTCATGGCCCTACCTCATAGAACACGAGCTACGCGGTCGCTTCCCGGCGAGGAGGGGTGGAGGGCCTGCGGCCCTCCACAAACGACTCCACACCTGGGGTTTGCGCTTGACCGTCTGGCGGAGAGGTGTGGAGGGGCCAGGCCCCTCCACAAGCTCCCCCGTGGTCCCGTGTCGAGGCGAACGGTCACGCGCGTTTGAAACATGCCTGAGAATTAAAACGGGTACAGGCCGGGCCGGCGGGCTTCGCATTCCATGGCCGAGGGCTGATGGTCTTTGAATACAACTCCGCTCTCGCCCGCGCCGGCGGGCTTCGCATTCCGTAGCTGAGGGCTGATGGTCTTTGAACAATTACTCCGATATAGCCCGCGTAGGCGGGCTTCGCCTTGCCTAGCCGAGGGCTTTAGCCCGACGGCTAGACTGGCATAGCGGATGAATTTCTCAAAGACCATCAGCCCCACGGCCAGCCCGGCATAGGGGATGAATTGCTCAATAACCATGCCTCCCCGCACCCCACCGCGTCAGTCTTACCGCTACAACGTAACCTGGCGCGGAAATACGCGCTGCTTCTCGGCGATGATGATCGCCCGGATCTGGCCGACCGCCTCGTCCAGCCGGTCCTCCCGATTGATCACCACATAGTCAAAGTGCCGCACCTGTTCCATCTCCTGGCTCGCCATGGCCAGGCGTCGCTCGATCTCTTGCGGGCTCTCGGTGCGGCGCAGGGTCAACCGCCGGCGCAACTCCTCGGGACTGGCGGGAGCCAGGAAGATGAAGACCGCTTCCGGGGCCAGCCGTTTGATCGTCGCCGCTCCATCAACGTTGATCCGCAGCAGCACATCGCGCCCGCTGGCCATCGCCTGGCGCACCTCGGATTTCGGAATGCCCTTGTACTGTCCGTAGACCTTTGCCCATTCCAGGAGTTCGTCGTCCTGGATCATCCGCTCGAAGCGCTCCACCGAGACAAAGTGGTAGTCATAGCCGTCAATCTCTCCCGGACGGATGGGCCGGCTCGTCGCCGTGACCACGAAGTGGAAGGGGAAGGCCAGTTCGCGCATACGCATCAGCACCGAGTCCTTCCCCACCCCCGATGGCCCGGAGATGACGACCAGCAGCGGCACGGGCGGTTTCCCATCAAGCTGGGGATTGCGGAACAGTGGTGACATCGGTAATGCGCGTCCTCGTTTCATGTGCTCCGTGGCGCGCTCATGGTCTTTGAGAACGTCATCCGCTAACCATTGTCCTTTGGAGCGGGGTGTGGGGAAACCGGGTTTTCCCACACCCCCGCCCGCGGCCGGTGTGCGGCACAGCCACAAAGAAGGCGCTCGCTCGTGCAGGCGGACTTCGCATACCGTAGCCCGCGGCGTGAGCCGCCGGGCGGGGGCGAATAGCGGATCCTTTCTTCAAGGACCATCAGCGTCCACGCCTGGCCAGGGATGACCATGATCGCTCACGATTTGCTATGCTACCATCAGGGTACCATCGTAGTGGGAATCACGTATGTACTTCGACGCTCTGACCCTTGCCGCTATCACCGATGAACTGCGCGAGAGCGTGCTCGACGGGCGGGTGCAGCGGGTCATCCTTACCGGTCCGCTCAGCCTGGGCCTGGAGGTCTACGCCCACCGCCGGCGCGTGCAGTTGCTCGCTTCGGCCCATCCGCAACTGGCCCGCGTGCATCTGGTAGGCGGGCGGCTCACACGGGGAGTCGCGCAGGAGACGCCACTGCTCCTGCTGTTGCGCAAATATGTGCTGGGCGGGCGGATCGTGGGCATCGAGCAGCCAGTGCTCGAACGCGTGCTTGTGTTAAGTATAGTCAAACCGCTGGCCTTGCGCAACAGCAATCCGCTCGCCGGCGATGCCGAGGTTGACGCGGTCGAGCCTGAAGCCGACGCGCCTGATGCCTTTCCCGCAATCACCCATGAAACGCTGCGCTGCGAACTGGTGATCGAGCCGCAGGACCGGCGCAGTAACATTATCCTGGTGGATGATGATAACCGCATTCTCGACAGCGTCAAGCGTGTCACGCCGCGCATGAGCAGCCGGGTGGTCCTGCCGCGCCACGTCTACGAATTGCCGCCGCCGCCCGATAAGCGCGACCCGACTCGCGCCACCGCCGCCGGCATCGCCGCGCTCGCCGCCGGACCCGAGCGCGACCTGGCCCGGGCGCTGGTGGCAGCCTACCGCGGGGTCTCACCGCAGGTCGCCCGCGAGGCCATCTTCCGCGCCCTGGGGCGCGTCACGGCCACCGTGGATGAACCGCTGCCCCACTACACCCTGGCAGCGCGGCTGCGCGAGTTGTTCACCGCCCCACCCGCGCCGACCCTGGCCCTCGATGAGGAGGGGCGGCCCGTGGCCTACGCGCCCTATGCCCTCACCCATCTGCCGCGCGCCGTCGCCGTCGCCAGTATGAGCGAGGCCCTGGAGCGTTTCTACCTCGCCCATGAGCAGTTGACCGGCCACCAGCAACGCCGCGAGGCCCTGAGCGGGCAACTTCGGGCGGCGCGGGGGCGCCTCGAGCGCCAGCGCGAGCAGATCGCCGCGGAACTGAAGAAGGCCCGCGAGCTGGAAACCCTGCGCTGGGAGGGGGAGATGATCTTCGCCTTCATGCACACCCTGCGCCCCGGCCAGGAGGCGCTTGAGGTGGAGGGACGGCGTATCGTCCTCGACCCGCGCCAGAATCCGGTCGAGCAGGCCCAGGCCCGCTTCCGCGCCTACGACAAGGCCCGTAGCGCCCTCAGCGGCCTCCCCGAGCGGCTCGAAGCCGTCGAGAACCGCATCCGGGGCCTCGATGAACTCGAAGCCCTGCTGCAACTCAGCGACGGCTATGCCCAGATCGAGCAACTCGCCCGCGAGGCCGAGGAACTGGGCTACCTCCACGAAGCCGCTGCTATCGCCCCCGCGCGCCGCGCGGCCCGCCCGGCGCGCCTGCGGCCCCTGCACATCCTTTCCCGTGACGGCCTGGAGATCGCCGTGGGACGTAGCGCCCGCGAGAATGAGCATGTCACCTTTCGCCTGGCGCGGGGCGATGATCTCTGGCTCCACGCCCGCGGTCTCCCCGGCGCCCACGTGGTCGTGCGTAGTGGCGGGCGGCCCGTGCCGGAGACAACCCTGTTGGAGGCTGCCGGTCTGGCGGCCTACTTCAGCCCGGCGCGGGCCGAGCCGGCGGTGGAGGTGGATATCTGCCGCCGCGCCCTGGTGCGTAAGCTGCCCGGCGGCCCCCCCGGCCTGGTCACCTACCGCGCCGAGCGCACCCTGCGCGTGGCCCCCCGGGCGCCGGAGGCGCGCGACGCAGCCGATGGCCGTGTCGCCCCCGGTTGACATCACGCGGCGCCGTCGGTACAATCGGCCAACCGCGCCGCACCAGGCGCAACCTGGAAGGTGGCACCGTGTCGCCCCTGCGGCCAGGGGCGCGGGGCACCCGGAGGTCCCCAGCTTCACGGCCAGCCCGCCTGCCGGCCAGGGGCGCGGGGCACCCGGAGGTCACCAGGTTCATGACCAGACACCCCGGCCCGCCGGGGCGCGGGGCACCCGGAGGTCCCCAGCTTCACGGCCAGCCCGCCTGCCGGCCAGGGGCGCAGGGCACCCGGAGGTCCCCATTCTCCTCCAACCGGCCCGTTCGATGTCCTCGCGGCGTTGCCGCACAAAGACGGGATGAAATTGGGAGGGACTCGCCCTCCCCAACCCACCCGCGCGGAGCCTGTTGTATGTTCAAACGCCCCAAACCGAAAGAGAGCGAACAGGATCGCCTCTGGCTGCGCCAGGTACAGGCGGTGATCGAGACCCAGATCGCCCGGCGTCATTTTCTGTTCCAGATGCGCGCCGTGGCACGTCAACTCGGCTACGAGCGCGAGCACTGGCCGGTGCTGCTCCCCTTCTTGCTGGTGGTCTTTCTGGTGGTCTACCGCCGCGAACGCGCCCGCGTCCTGGAGGTCACGCGCCGCCTGGCGGATTAGATGAGGTCGGGGAAACCCGGTTTCCCCAGACCCCTGCCTGCCGGAGCCTGGGGAAACCGGGTTGCCCCAGGCTCTGCCTCGCGGTTGCCCCAGGGGCCTACGGCGCCCGTGGTTGCGGTTGTGGGTAGGGCGGTAACGCCACCTGGAGCCGCACCGACGCCTCGGCCAGAATGACGTTGGTAATGTCGTTGCGGTCGAAGATCGTCACCACAATTGGGCCGCTCTGCGACGGCAGGGTGAAGGTAAGTTCGGCGCTGAAGGCGATCGGCGCGCCAATGAGGCGCGGCAGGGTGACGGGGAAATCGCCGGCCCCCAGTTCACGATTGGCCCCGTCGGTGATGCGGTACTTGAGCCGGCCCTGGTAGGGTGGCACGGCAACCTGCCCGTCAATCGTCACCGGGCTGCCGACCAGCGTATCCGTAACCGGCGCAGTGATGGTGATACGCTGGTTCCCACCCTGCCCACCGGGCGCCGTGGTTGGCGTCGCCGTGGCCCGGGGCCGCACCTGGAGCCGCACCGTGGCGCTGGCGATGATCTGGCCCGCCCCGTCGCGGTCGTAGATCTCGACGATGATCGCCCCGCCCTGGGGCGGCTCGGCGAAGCTGAGCGAGGCGACGAAGGGCACGTTGGCGGTCTGGCCGGGGGCCGGACGCACCGGGAAGCTGCCCTGGCCGAGGTTCTCGCGCGCCGGGGTGCGAATAACGTAGTACAACTCGCCGAATTGCGGCGGCAGCGCGGCGCGGCCGGTGATGACCACCGGGCTGCCCACCACGGTGTCGGTAGGCGGGGTTTCAATCGTGATGGCCTGCCGCGTCGGGGGCGGGGTGGGGGTGGCCGTCGGCAGCGGCCCGGCTACCACCAGTGGCAGGGTGACGCTGGCGCGCACCTGGCCGTTGCCCGGGTCAAGTTCCAGCAATTCGAGGGTGATTGGCCCGCCCCCCGGGGGCAGATTGAAGAACACCTGGGTCGTAAAACGCGCGCCGCCCTCCTGGGTGCCGGCCACACCGAACTGCCCCGCGCCGATCGGTTGTCCCCGCGCATCGCGCACGCGGTAGGTGAGCTGGCTGCCCTGGGGGAGCCGCACGGTGCGCCCGACCACGGTCATCGGGCTGCCCACCTGCTGGTTGGCCGGCGGCGACTCGATGATGATCGCCTGCTGCTGCGGAGCGACGTTCAGGTCAATGCGCGCGCTGGCGGCGATCTGCCCGCTGGTCGCGTCCTGGTCCACGATCTCGACCGTGATGCGCCCGCCCGCCGGCGGCACGGCGAAGGTCAGGCTAGCATTGAAACTGCCTGGCCCGTCTGGCGCGCCGGCGACGGGGAAGGACCCCTGGCCGATCTGGTTGCCCGCGGCGTTGAGGATGCGGTAGCCCAGCGCGCCCTGGAAGGGGTAGCGCGCCGTGCGCCCGGTGATCACCACCGGGCTGCCCACGGTCGTGCCGGGCGGCGGGGTGTCAATCAGAATGGCCTGCGGCGGGGCGATGACCAGCACCAGACTGGCGCGGGCCACCGGCGGCGCGCCGCCGGCGCCCGGCTCGAATACTTCCAGGGTGATGTCGCCGGCGCTGGGGGGCAGGTTGAAGGTCAGCGAGGCGTTGAAGATGCCCCTGCCCTCCGCCGTGGCCGACACCGGGAAGGCGCCGCTGCCGAGCAGTCCCCCCGCCGCGTCGCGGAAGGCGTAGCTCAGCGTGTTGCCGGCGGGCAGCTTCGCGGTGCGTCCGGTGATCACCACCGGGCTGCCCACCACCGTGCGCGGCGGGGGCGTGTCAATCACGATCTCTTGCTGCGCCGAGGGGGAAGGCGGCGGCGTGGGCGAAGCCACGGGCGTGGCGGTTTCGGGGCCGGGAGTGGGCGCCTGCGCCGCGCTGAGCCGCAACATCACCGAGGCAATCGCCCGGATCGAGCCGTCGGCCGCGCTGATCTCCACCACCTCGAGCCGTCCCATCCCCGCCTGCGCCAGGGTGTAGGGGACGGCGCCGCTAAAGGCCCCGGGGCCATTCTCCGGCCCCGTGGTGGTGAAATAGCCCTGGGCCAGCAGCGCCCCGTCGGGGCCGAAGAGGCGGTAGTTGAGGTTGCGTTCGAAGGGCTGCAGGGCGACCGTACCGCTCACCGCGATGGGCGAGGTGACGGTGGAGTCGCTCAACGGCGTGAGGATGGTAATCTGCTGGGTCGCTCCTCCCGCCGGCGCGGGCGTCGCCGTGGGCTGGCGGCCCGGCGCCCCGCAACCGGCCAGGATCAGGCTAACGCAGCACAGGACTACGATGCGCCATCGTAGTCCGCGCCGCGAACGAGCGGCTGGCTGGCACATGCCGGATACCTCGTGGGGCCACGGCGGCAACCGCCGTGGCCATGAACCGCGGGAACGCTACTTCAAATGCGCGCGGAACCAGGCCACCTGCTCCTGCGCCGCGTAGAGCTGGTTGGCCGAATCTTCCAGGCCGTGCCCCTCCCCGATGAAACGGACCATCCGCGCCGGCAGGCCCCGGTTCACCAGTTGCAGGTGCAGGTTCTCGTTCTGGGTGATCGGCAAGAAGTCCTCCGTGCCGTGGAAGGTGAGCACTGCCGCCTTGATCCGGCTGGCGTTGTAGGCGGGCGAGTCGCGCCGGTACTCCTCCGGGATGTTGTAGGGTGGCAGGCCCTGGAGGTAGGGAACCAGCCGGTCGTAGCCCCGGGTCCAGTCGGTAATCAGATCGATGAAGGCGCACTGGGGGTTGGCCGCGGCGTAGAGATCGGGATGGCGCACGACGCTCTGGAGGGTAAAGTATCCGCCATACGAACACCCGGTAATGCCGACCTTGCCCTGCCGCGTCCAGCCACGGGCGATCATCTGGCGCACGATTTCGGCCTGCTCGTCAATGTCAACCGCGCCGAAGTTGTTGCCGTCGGCCAGGGCGTTGAAGACCGCGGGGGTATAGCCGGCGCGCCCGGCCAGCGGGGTGATCAGCACTGGCAGGCCCAGGGCCGGCAGGAGCGCGTAGGGATTTTCGACATTGACCAGCCAGCGGTTCACCATGGCCACGCCCGGACCGCCCTCCTGCCACACGACCAGCGGCGCGTCACGCGGGGGAAACGGCGCCCCGGCGGGTTGCACCAGCACCCCCACACGCGTCTGGCCGTTGCGCAGGGTGAAGCGCACCGGGTCCTGGCGCAGATTGGCGAACAGCCGCAACTCCTCGTTGAACCAGGTCAGGCGCTTCAGACCACGCCCGTCCCAGCCGAGCCGGTAGATCTCCGGCGGCTCGGTGTAGGAACTGAACATGAAGACGATTTCGCGGCTGGTGTTGGTGGCAAAGACGTTATAGTACGAGCCGGCCCGGTCGGCCAGATTGCGCAATTCGCCACTCACACGGTTGTAGTAGTAAGGGTGGCGATCGGTGCCCCGTTGGGCGCGGAAGATGATCTCGTCGGGCGAGATGAACTCCGCCGCCGCCCGCGAGAAGGCCCCGCTGCTGAACAGATCGCTCTCCAGCCGGCCAATCTCCATGCCGGAAAGATCGTAGAAACGGTACGAGGTGCGTTCCGAGAACTGCGGCGTGTAGATGGGGTAGCGCCGGCCTTTGAGCCGGGCCGGGTGCCAGGCCTGCACCAGCAGCGTGCGCTGGTCGGGCGACCAGGCATGGGCGGACAGGATCGGCGGCAGGGTTCCGCCCGGCTGGATAATCTGCACCGCGCCGCTGGCCCAATCAACGATGTAGGTGTTGTTGTATTGCAGGATCGGGTTCTCGGAGGGGGCCAGGTTGCCGGTCACGTCGCGGTAGACCTGCTCGGAGAGCAGGGCGCCGTCGAGCTGGGGCCGTTCCTGGTCCGGGTCAAACAGCCCGAAGATCGAAACGGCCAATCGCGCCGAGTCGCGCGTCCACGTGTCACCGAAGAGCACCGACGCGGCGGGCACGGTGGTCATGTAGCGCAGGCTGCCATCGCGCCGGTCGAAGAGCGTCAGGTCGAGGGTTTCGGGCGTGGCGGCGACCTCGCCTGTCTCGCCCTCGCCCTCCTGGCGCATCCAGAGTCGGTTGAAGGCCGGGTGACTATGGACCCGCGCGGCAGCGCGTTGCAGCCTGGGAGGCAGGGGGATGGCCGAGGCATGGGCCGCGCCAGGGGCCACGCGAGCAACCGGCACGTGGATCGGACGCGCCATCTGCGCGTCCTCCTCTGCTTCGGGCGGCAAGAGCACCAGGAGAAAACGGTCCAGGTCGGGCGCAACGGAGACGATCCCGCTGTCCGGCGGCAGGGTGATCCGCTCGCCGCTGACCTTCAGCGTGTCCCGGTTGATGCGCAGCTTGACAAGGGCTTCGTCAGGGGTTTTGGCGCGCTCATCAACCGCCAGCGCCCCCAGGTGTTGCCCGTCGAGCCAGGCGAAGCGCGAGAAGCCCACCAGCGGCAGCGGCGTCAGGCTCCCGAACGCCTCCGGGTCGATCGGGCGGATCGCCCCGTCGCTCAGGTTCATAAAGCCTACCCGCTCTTCAGAGACGACGAAGATCGTCTGGTCGTCGGGGCTGGGCGGGCTGAAGGGCAGGTAGAGCGTGGTCTCCGTCTGGATCCGTTCGAGACGGTTGACCTCCTCGGTCTCCAGCAGGTTCTGCCGCTGGCCAGGCCGCGACGCGTCGATGTTGAGGACATTGTTCCGTGCTTGCTGGGCCTGGGCCGGGGCGACGAACGCCACGCAGGCGAGGATCAGCAACAGCCGCAACCACCGCCGGAGGTGCATAGAAGTGTGCTCCTTTTGAACAGGCGGGGAGACCGACGTTCCCCGCGCCCCTGCTAGCCGGACATCGTTCTGGAGGCAATACTTTTTTCAAATAGGTGACGGCCCCCTTCCCAGCCCTCCCCCGCCGGACGCGGGAGTCCGGCTCCTCTCACGTGAACCTACGCCCTCGGCGAGGGGGGTGGGGAAACCGGGTTGCCCCACCCCCCCGCCCGCGAGAGGGTTTGGGAGGGCGCAGCCCTCCCAAGAAGTATGTTCATCCCGTCGGTGCGCGGCGGGGCCGCATGGACGGCTGCGGTGACCATCGTGCGCAGGGTTCAGCCCCCCTCCCAGCCTCCCCCCGCTGGGGGGAGGAGCCGGATGCCCGCCCCCGGCGGGGGCGGGTCAGGGCAGGGGCGGTCACCGTGCCCGCGGAGCCGGGATGCGGGCGGGACGCTCGCACTCCCAGGGCATGGTCATGGCGGCGTGGTGCGCCATGCGCATGACCGTCTCACGTGAACCTACGCCCTCGGCGAGGGGGGTGGGGAAACCGGGTTGCCCCACGCCCCCGGGAGGGTTTGGGAGGGCTGCGCCCTCCCAGGACAACTGCTCTCTCCCCAGACGGGGAAGTCCGGCTCCTCTGAACTGGCCCATCGCCCCATGCCACCATAGTGTAAAGCAGAATTGAATAAATAATATCAAACTTTTGAGGAAAATGGTATACTATGCTGCGAATAGTCTTTACGGTTCCCCGACATCGGTGAGTGTTGCCCCCGGCGAGTCGCTTCCGCCCGGGGACGCGAAGGCAGTGTTGATATGGAGTGCGCCGAGGCGCGGCAGTTGCTCGACGCGGGGGTGGCGCCAGGGTCCACCGATCCGCGTCGCGCGGCGTTGGGGTTCCATCTGGCTCGTTGCGCCGCCTGCCGCGCCTATCGGGAGCATCCGGGGGACCTGGGGCTGCTCGCCGCGCTGCTGGTAGAGGCGCCGCCGCCCGCCCCGTCCGCCCCGCCGCGGCCCCCCATGCCCCGCATGGGCCGCGGGCGCGCCCGTCCGGCCGGGTGGCGCTACGCGGCCTGGGCCGTGGCGATCGCGCTGCTGGCGGGGCTGGGCCTTCTGGCAGGCCGCATCGCCGTGGCCGCGTACACTATCCATAGCAACCTGGCGGCTATGCGCGTCACCAGCGCGCCCCACCCCACCTCGGCGATGGGGATGACCGGCGCGCCCCCGGTCGTGGCGACACCGGCGTTGCCGGGCGCGGCGACGCTCGACCCGCCCGCTCCGGCGGCGCGGCCCGATCGCCTGGCAAACGGCGCTGCCCCCGCCGAGGCCGGGCTCGCCACCGCCGAAGCAGCCGGTCGTATCCCTTCCGTCACCGCCCTGCCCACCATCGGCGCCAGCGCCACACCGGTGCGTTTGCCGGCGATAGGCGCGCAGCCCATTTCCACCGTGCCCGCAATCAACGCCACGCCGGTGCGCCTGCCGGCGATGGGCGGGCACCCCATCCCCACCCTGATGCCAACCGTCCCGGTGCGGCCGGTCTCCGGCGAGCCGCTCAACGTCCTGCTGCTGGGCAGCGACCGCCGCCCCGGCGAGGGCTGGCAGACCCGCTCCGACGCCATCGTGGTGGTGCGGCTGGACCCGGCCCGGCAGCGGATTGCTCTGCTCTCCCTTCCGCGCGACCTGGTGGTGAACATCCCCGGTTACGGCTACGCCCGCATCAATGCCGCCACGGTGTACGGCGAGTCCGACCCCTATGCTGGCGGGGGGATGGAACTGGCCCGCGCCACGGTGAGCGCGTTGTTGGGCCTGCCCATCCATCATGTCGTGCGCGCCGATTTCAATGCCTTCATTACCGCGATTGACGCCATCGGCGGGGTGGACGTCGTGGTGGAGCAGGAGTTGTACGATCCGGCCTATCCCACCATGGACTACGGCTACATGGTGGCGCACTTCCTGCCCGGGCCGTACCATATGGACGGCGAGACGGCGCTGATCTACAGCCGCATGCGCCACATGGACAGCAACTACGCCCGCAATCGCCGCCAGCAACAGGTGCTCGTCGCCGCCTTCCAGCGCGTGCGCGAGCAGAACCTGATCGATCAGGTGGAGACGCTGGCCAATCTGACTACGGCCCTGCGCGACCACATCCAGACCGATCTGAGCCTGGAGCAGATGATCGGCCTGGCCTGGGCCTTCCGCGACGTCGCCCCGGAGATGGTCGAACGCTACGCCCTCGACGAAAACCTGGTCTATGAGGGGGGCATTGCGGGCGACCCGTATGCGACGCTGCCCCTGCCCGGCGCGGTTGAGACCCTGGTGGCGCAGTTTGTGCAGGGAGGAGAATGAGCGCCCTGCGTAAGCGTTCACATTTCTCCGGGAGCGCGGGCATCATGGTCTTTGAGAAATTCATCCGCTCTCGCCCGCGCAGGCGGGCTTTGCATCCTATAGCCGAGGGCTGATGGTCGTTGAATACATCATCCGCTCTAGCCCGCGCAGGCGGCCTTCGCATCCTATAGCCGGGGGCTGATGGTCGTTGAATACATCATCCGCTCTAGCCCGCGCAGGCGGCCTTCGCATCCTATAACCGGGGGCTTCAGCCCCACGGCCAGCCCGGCATAGTGGATGAATTTTTCAAAAACCATCTTGCCCGCGGAGACGCGACGCGAGCGTCCCGCCCGCGCTCCCGGGCGCGTGGGTTACCCCGGGTGTGAACAGGTATCGCCCCGCGAAGAAAGAGGAGCGCACCCCTCCGGGTTGCGCCTCAGGGCCGCAGATAGACGGCGATCGCGTCGGGGACGGGGCGCTGGAGGCGGGACCAGAGAGCCTTGCCCCGCCAGACGGCCTGGGTCGAGGTGTCGTCATCGCCGCCGAGGGCGTCGTGGCAACCCATGTCGCGCAGGGCGCGCGCCAGTTCCACCCCGGTGATGCCGGCGGAATTGGCCAGCACCAGGAACGAACGCCCGTCCGGCAGATCGCCGACGCAGACGGCGGTCTTGGGATAGGCGCCGCTGTACACGGTGATGCGCCAGTCGAGTTGCACGAAGTCCTCACCCAGGGGATTGAAGGGGAGAAACTCGTCGGTCTCGGCGCTGACGGCGGGATTGGCGAGCTTGCCCTTCCAGAGGATCACCGGCCCGCCGCCCACGGCCTGCTGGCAGCCCCGCAGGGCCTCAGCGTCGAAGAGCCCGATCATCGCCCGCCGGTCGGCCGTGATGCACAGCGCGCCGCGCCAGGGGTTCACCCGATGCACGACGCCGTTGATCACCACGCTGCCCTCGTTGGAGGTGCGCACCGCGCCGTGGAAGCCAAAGGCCATCGCCCAGAGCAGTTCCATGCCCTCGCGCGCGGCGAAGGGCGCGTTGGCCATCTCCACCACCGCCTGGAGGTGCCGCCGCCCGTCGAGCCAGATGGTGTCGCCGCTGGCATCGCTGCCGGGAACGGCCCCCTCGGCGTTGATCACCTCGACGTGCACGCGCTCATGGAGGCGCGCCACGGCGTAGAGCAACTCGCCCCCGCCGACGCCGCGCCGGTAGAACTCGACCAACCCCTCCCCGGCGCGCTCCTGCAAGGCGCTCTCGCGGTTGAACGCCTCCAGGCGTTCGTGCGCGGCAGGGGGCGCGGGCACCGGCCGCGGCTCCAGACGACTCACCAGTTCCCGTGGCGCGGGTTGGATCGCGCTGGCTACCGTCAGCGCCCAGCGCGAGAGCACCGTCGCCTCAGCCGCGGGCCGGGCGAACAGGAAGTACGCCCCCAGGGCGGCCAGCAAGGCCAGGGTTATCCGATGGACGGTTCGCGGCGACATTGGAGCACCCTATGCCATCAGGATAGGAAAGGGTTTTCTCCGGGGGACGGATAGCGGAGCATCAGCCGCCGGGCGGGCAGACATTGACGTAGCCCTGGCGCCAATACCTCACCAATAAAGCGCTGCGCGCGATACGGCCGCCTCCCAACCTCCCCCTCGCTGAGGTGACCATCGTGCGCAGGGTTCAGCCCCCCTCCCAGCCTCCCCCCGCTGGGGGGAGGAGCCGGGTTCCCGCCCCCGGTGGGGGAGGGTCAGGGCGGGGGCCGGCGCCGTGCCCGCGGCGCCGTGGCGCGGGCGTCCCGCCCGCGCTCCCAGGGCATGGTCATCGCGGCGTGGTGCGCCATGCGCATGACTGTCTCATGTGAACATACACCCTTGGCGAGGGGTGTGGGGAAACCGGGTTTCCCCACGCCGCCGCCCCGCAGGGGAATGGGGAAACCGGGTTTCCCCATCCCCCCACCCGGTGGGAGGGTCTGGGAGGGCGTAGCCCTCCCAGGAACAATCGTATGTTCATCCCGTCGGTGTGCGGCGCGAGCCGCGTGGGGGGTCTGGAGGGAAGCATCCAGTTCCCTCCCCCAGCGGGGGAGGGTTGGGGTGAGGACGAAGAACTTATGTGCAAGGTACTGGCCCTATCGCATCCCTCCACCGCACCCGTCCGGTGAATGCTATGGTATTATAGCACAAACGTACTAATCTGTTGGCGGCAGGGTTACGTGGATGTCGCTTGCCGCGCCCGAAACTCACCCTCCCGGTCACCTCTCCGTCAAGCGGAGAGCGAATGGAGGTGAGGGCCTGGAGTAGCCAGGTCACAGTCCGGTTGACCGTCCGCGCCGTGGGCGTCAACGCCTCGGCTACCGCTGCGAAGGCCACCTGCGTGGCCTGTGGAGCCCGCGAAAGCGATCTTCGCAGAGGCTGGCCCGCGGCTTCGGTCACCGGGTGGACGACGTTGACGTGGCCCTGGGCCTGGAGTCAGGACGTTGGCATCGCCCCATGCCGGAGGAGGCGCGCATGGCTCGTCCCATCTCCCTCATTCTACTGCTACTCACGCTGCTCGTCGCCCTGCCGCCGGGCGGGCCTGCTCGCGCCCAGCGCGCCGACGGGCTTGACCAGCCGCTGCTCGCCGCCAACCTGTGCGGTTCGGGCGATGGTTCGGAGATCCACTTCACCATCGCGGCCACCGGCGACACCTTCCCCCACGAGAACATTCAGGCCGTGGGCGAGAGCCAGGGCTACGACGTGCTCTTCGATGCCGTGCGTCCCTTTCTCCAGGCCGCCGACCTGGCATACACCAACTTCGATGGGGCCATGCTCGAAGGCTCGCCGATCAGCGGCTATCCCCTGTTCAACTTTAATCCGGCTCTAGCCACCGCGCTGCGGAACGCGGGGATCGACGTGGTCTCCACCGCCAACAACCACATCCTCGACCGCGGCCCCGAGGGCATTGACGCCACCCTGCGCGTGCTGGAGGCCAATGGCCTCCTGCACCACGGCACGGCCCCGATCGGCGCCGTCCGCCCGCCGTATGTGCCGCTGACCCTCACCCGCGACGGTGTCAGCCTGACGATCGGCTTTATTTCGGCCACCTGGGGGACCAACGGCATCCCCGATCCGCACGGGCAGGTCAATCTGCTCTATGAGTCGACCGAATACGGCCAGCAGGGCGGCGTGCGCCAGAGCATCCTCGACGCCATCGCCCAGGCCGACCGCGAGACCGACCTGGTGCTGGTCGCGGCGCACTTCGGCTTTGAGTATCAATTCTACCCCCACGAGAGCCAGATCGATGCCGCGCGGCGCATGGCCGAGGCCGGCGCCGACGTGATCCTCGGCGCGCAGTCGCATACCCTGCAACCAGTGGACATCCTCGATGTGGGCGGGCGCAAGACGCTGGTGATCTACTCGCTGGCAAACTTTCTGGCCTCCCAGGGGGCCTTTCAGGCCAGCGCCTACTCGGCCACGTCGGTGATCTTCTACGTCGGGTTGGCCCGCGGCGCCGATGGTCAGGTGCGGGTGACGGGCTATCGCTATCTACCGATCATGCACATTGACAACGACACGCGCCCGGCGCCCATCCAGCCCGGCAGCGCCGATGACGTGATCGCCCATGTGCGAATGATGATGCGCGATCCCGGCGGCCTGCGCCAGGTGTCGCCGGCGCCGCCCGCCTCGGGCGCGATCATCCCGGTCTGCCCCCCGATCGCCCTGGCCGAAACGCCCGGGACGCCGATCAGCGGCGACTTCGCCCAGCACTACGCCACGCTCGGCGGAACGGCCCCCCGTCCGCTGACCGACGCGATTGCTGTGCTGGGGTTGCCCCTAGGGCCGGCGGTGATCGAGCCAGCCGGCGATTGCGCCACGCCCGTGCCGGTGCTCTACACCGAACGACAGCGTCTCGAACTCCACGCCGCCGAGCCGTGGCCTTTCCGCGTCTCTGGCTCGCTTCTGGGGGTCGAGTCCTTTACCCGGCGCTACCCTGGCGTGGCGCTCCAGCGGCGCACCGATCTCGCGGCGGCAGACGCCTTCGCCGATCCGCGCTTCCGGGCCTTCTACGAGCAGTTCGGCGGTCTGGCGATCTTCGGCTACCCCATCTCCGGCCCGCTCAACGAGGCGCATCCCGAGACGGGCGCGCCTATGACGGTGCAGTATTTCGAGCGCGCGCGCTTTGAAGCGGCGCCCGACGCGCCATTGACCGGGCAGGTGCGTCTGGGTCTGCTCGGGCGCGAGTTGCTCGCCGCCGGCGGGGCGGCCAGGTTGTGTCCGGGGGCCCCGGCGACCGATCTGAGCGCCGCGGCGGAGACGTCGTCCGCCGGACGGACCAGCGGAGAAGCGCCGCGCGGCGCGCCGGAAGGCGGGCGCGGATGGCTCGGCGGTCTGTTCGACCAGACGTTCAAGCGAACTGGCTGGTGGTTGCCGATGCTGGCCCTGGCGGCGCTAGTGGTGGCGCTGGTAACCCTGGTCGGGTTCGCCGTGGCCGACTGGCGCTCCTTCCGCCGGCACGGCGCCCGGCGGCGCGCCTACCGGCGCCGGCGCAGCGCCTTCGAGCGCCTGGGCCAGGCCCCCGTGCAGCCGGCGCCGGCCCGCGCGACCCGGGAGAGCCGCGCCACGGCCCATACCGGCACAACCGTCCGCCAGGCGCCGCCCGCCCCGCCCGATGATGACGACGCATTGCTGCGCCGTCTGCTGGAGGAGTAAGCTATGGGGGATGGGGAAACCGGGTTGCCCCATCCCCCGACCACGGGCAGGGGTGGGGCAACCTTCCCCGGAGGCAAGCCTACAAATACCACGGCGCCATCTGGCGCCACATGGCGGCACAGTGGGCCTCGCCGGGCCAGATGTGCAGGGCGTGCCAGATGCCTTTCTCCCACAGAATAGAGCTGAGCGCCTGATTGTTGGCCAGGAACACGTCTTCCTCGCCCACGGCCAGAATGATCTCCAGCCTTCGCAGCGCCTCGAGCAACTCCGGGTCATTCAGTTGCGGCAGGAAGTGACAGGGGTTGTAAAAGTACACCGTCTCATCATAGTGACCGTCGAACAGATCACGGAACGACCCCATCGGCGTGGTCAAGTCGTAGCGCCCACTCAGGCCAACCACTTTACGGAAGCGCTGAGGGTGACGGAAGGCCAGGGCAACTGCATGATACGCACCCAGGCTGCACCCGTGGGCGATCAGATGGGGGTTAGGATTGAGTTGCTGCGAAAAAGGCACTACTTCTTCCAGAATATACGCCTCATATTGCTGATGGCGCGCGAGCCGCTCCCAGGGCGGGCGATGCCGGGCGTAGAGGCTCTCGTAGTCCACACTGTCGACGCAGAACAGTTGAATGTTGCCTGCCTCAATCGTTTGACGCAGCGCATCAACGAGGCCCCAGTTTTCATAGTCGTAGAATCGTCCGCCACGGGTAGGAAAGACCAGCACCCGCGCTCCAGCGTGCCCGAACACCAGCAGTTCCATCGTTCGCTGCAAGCGTGGACTGCGCCACGCGTAATACTCCCGGCGCATCGGCGGTCCTTGACGCTGGGGTAACGCCGCAAGACTCCAGATCGGCCGACCCGAAAAGGCCCGATGGCCACGCATAGCCTGTGAGGCAGGCTGGCACCGTCATCTGAACGATGTGGTATACGCCTCGTTCACAAAACACGGTAGAGCGGAAGCGTTATCGCTGTATTAAGTCCTGGCATGTTTTTGACGATAAACAGATTAACCCTTCTTCGCGCAATCCGTTGGGTTGCGTTACGGTATTGCCCCGGCGGGCAGGTTGTTCCTGGGAGGGCGCAGCCCTCCCAGACCCTCCCACCGGGTGAGGGGGTGGGGAAACCCGGTTTCCCCACACCCCGCTCCGAGGGCCTATGTTCACGTCAGGGATCAAAAAGCGGAAATCGAAAGGTGCGCAGGATCGCTGCCCAGAGGCGATAGCCCTCGTCACTCAGATGCAGACCGTCGTCGGCGAAGAGCGCCGGCACAGGCTCGCCGTTGCGCTGGAGCATGGGTTGGTACACGTCGATGAAATAGCCCTTCGGACGCGCCGCGAGCGCCTGGCGCGCGGCTTCGTTGACCTGACGAATGGCATAGCGCAACCGCCAGCGGGCCGGGCTGGGCTTGATCGCCATAAATGCTACCGGGATGGCGCCACAGAGGGTGTCTACTTTATCCAGCAGCCGGTGGAGCGAGCCAATGACCGAACTGGCCGGCTGCCCGTCGCCGAGGTCATTGTCGCCGGCGTAAAGCACCAGGCTGCCCGGTGCGCACGGTGGCACCAGGCGCTCGAAAAAGTGGACGCAGGCAGCCAGGGTTGAGCCGCCGAAGGCCCGGTTCACCACCGGCCACGGCATCAGGTCCTCTTCCAGGGTTGACCAGAGGCGGAGCGATGAACTGCCATAAAACACCGTCGCTCCAGGAGCGGGCGGGTTCAGGGCGTGCGCCCGTTCGATGGCCCGCACCTCTTCCTCGTACCATTCCATGGCAATCCTCTCTCCTCCACGCGCAGGACGGGGCTGCGCCATCTCGACGTGAACAGTTTGGGAGGGCGCAGCCCTCCCAAACCCTCCCCCTGGGCGAGAAGATGGGGAATCCGGTTGCCCCATCCCCCCTGCTTGAGGCGCAGCCCTCCCAAACCCTCCCACGGGCAGAGGTATGGGGAAACCCGGTTGCCCCATCCCCCTGCGCAAGGGCTGCGCCCTCACTTTCCCGGGGGCGGGGGGAAACCAGGTTTCCCCACACCCCTCGCCGGGGGCGTAGGTTCACATTAGAAACCCCGCTCGACAACGAAGCTATCAAGGATGCGATCCAGCGCTTTGAGGTCGGCCTCGGAGACGACCTGGACCTGCACCATGCCCAGGAACGATCCATCCTCCGGGGTAAAGGCGACCACCAGCACCGCGGTATCCCGGCCGCCGCAGTTCGTCCATACATCGTACCTGCCGGTGTATAGAGGGTCACTGTAGTTGTTTCTGCTGTCATAGGTGCATTCACCGTTGAACGCCGTCTGATCGAGTAGTTGGTCGGGGGTCAACTCTTGCGCCAGTTGGCGCGAGGCGCCCAGGAACATGCCCGGGGTGGTCCAGGTGTTCAAGAAGCCATTAATGTCGGGAGCGGCCACCACGGCAATGCTCCGGGGAACCTCGCTGTCGCCCCGGCGCCAGGAACCGGTCGAGGTGTCGCTCCAGGCCCGCGGTATATCCACCCGGATGGTCCGCGCATCGTTTTCGAACGTGTAGTACTCCTCGTAGGTCGTGCCGGTGTCGGCCACGTCCGGCACATTGCCTCCGCGGGCGAAGGAGACCGTTTCCTGCAACTCGCGCCCGTTGATCTGCCCCTCCAGCACCTGCTCGGTCTCGCTGCGCAGCACGGCGATCTGCAGCGTGTCGCTCGCCGTCCGGCTGCGCAGAATGTCGCAGTAGCTCGTCATCTTGCCGTCGGTGGCCAGCACCAGCCGCTCAAGCTGGGTCACGATGTCGCCCGGGCGCACGCCAGCCTTATCGGCGGGCGAGCCAGACTTCACCGACCAGACCCAGATGCCCGACAGCGAGCCGTCGTCCAGGGCAAAGGCTTCGCCATTAATACCCAGCGAGGTGACGTCCTGGCCGCCGCGCAGTTGCTCGATCAGCGGCCGGGCTTCGTCGCGCGCGATGGCGAAGTACTGGTTGGTGCCCGAGCGACCGGCGTAGTTCACGCCCACGACCCGCCCATCGCTCGTCACCAGGGGGCCGCCCGAATTGCCAGGGTTGATCGTCGCATCGTGCTCAACCACATTATCCACCGAGGCCCAGCTCGTCTCGCCGTCGGCGCGGGCCTTGGAGATGATCCCCCGGGTGAGGGTGAATTCCGGATCGCCCAGCGGGTAACCGGCGGCAAAGACATCCAGACCAACCTTGATGTCGCCGTCGTACCATTCGAGGAAGGGGTACCCGTCCCCATCGATGTCAATCACCGCCAGGTCAGAGCACTCTGAGACGCCCAGGATGCGGGCGTTGCGCGGGCGGCTCTCGCCGTTCACGAAGACCTTGAGCAGGGCCGAGCCGGTGACCACGTGGTTGTTGGTGACGGCAATGCCGCTCTCGTCAATAATAAAGCCGGAACCACGACCGGCCACGTTAAACACCGTGCCTTCACTGGGCGAGACGAAACTGCCCTGGGCCTCAATCTGCACCACCGCCTTCCGCACGTCGTCCAGTGAACGGATTGCCAGCGTGGTGGGGGTAGGGGCAACCGTTGGCGCCACGGTCGGCTCTGGAGGCGTTGTGGGCGGCGTGGTCGGTTGCTGCCCTCCCGGCGAGGGTAGATTACAGGCGCTCAACAGGGTGAGGGTCACGCCTAGCAACCAGACCAACGCGAACAAACGGGTGGATAATCGCTGCGGACGCATACGTCTCCCTTCTGCTTAGTTCAAAAACACGCGCCTCTGAAGAATGGTCCGGACCTTCGGCAGCGCCGTATGTGCCTGGTTGTTCAGCGCATCCCCTCAGCGGCGCGGTGACGGTCCTGCTCGTGAACCACAATCGCATATCAAGATGAACGTCCGATGAGTGGCAGAATTGCTCGTCATGGCCCTTGCGGGCATCTGGAGTATAACATCTCGGGCGTACCCATTCTAAGGCATGTTTCAAACGCACTTGACAGTTTGCCTCGACACGGCACCACGGGGGAGGGTGTGGTCCGCTACTCTTGTCAAGGGGGTGACGAGGGGAAGTTTGCCTCGACACGGGACCACGGGGGAGGTTGTGGAGGGGCGGGGGGCCCCCCCCCCCCCCACAACCTCCCCGCCAGACTGTCAAGCGCAAACCGCAGGTTTTGAACCATGCCTAACGTGAAAATAGTCCCTCGGAGGAGGGGTGTGGGGCAACCGGGTTTCCCCGCGCCCCGGCCCCGCAGGGAGATGGGGCAACCGGGTTTCCCCATCCCCCCACCCGGTGGGAGGGTCTGGAGGGGGCGCAACCCCTGCCTGGAGGCGGGCCGGCGTAGGGGCGGGGAAACCCCGCCCCTACGCCGCCGGCCCCGGCTTCTCCCGCCCCGAGGTTCCCGGGGCGCACCCCTCCTGAGGTGACCATCGTTCGCAGGGTTCAGCCCCCCTCCCAGCCTCCCCCCGCTGGGGGGAGGAGCCGGGTTCCCGCCCCCGGTGGGGGAGGGTCAGGGAAGGGGCGGTCACCATGCCTGCGGAGCCGTGGCGCGGGCGTCCCGCCCGCGCGCCCCGGCCCCGGCCCGCGGGAGGGGTTGGGAGGGCTACGCCCTCCCAAGAACAACGTTAGTTTAGCATGCAGGAGCCACCCTATGCCTGGCACACCCTGGACCCTCGCGCCGGATCGCTGCTTCGACCCCGAGCCTTCGCGGCGGGCGCTGGCGCGCGACCTGTATGCGACGGTACGCAATCTGCCGCTGCTCTGCCCCCACGGCCATGTACCGCCAGCGCTCCTCGCCGACCCCGAGGCCCATCTGGGCGATCCCGCCGCGCTCTTTGTGATCTCCGACCACTATGTGACGCGCATGCTTTACAGCCAGGGCGTTCCGCTCGAGGCGCTCGGCGTGCCCACTCGCGACGGCACGCCGGTCGAGACTGATCCCCGCCAGATCTGGCAGCGCTTCGCCGAACGCTTCTACCTCTTTCGCGGCACGCCCACCGGCCTCTGGCTGGCCGATGAGCTGGTGAACCTGTTTGGCGTCAGTGAGCGGCTCGACGGCGCGAGCGCGCAGCGCATCTACGACCATCTGGAGGCCCAGCTTGCCCGCCCCGAGTTCCGCCCGCGGGCGCTGCTGGCGCGCTTCAACGTCGCCTTGCTGTGCACCACTGACGCCGCGACCGACCCCCTGGAGCAGCACCGGCAGATCCACACCGCGGGACTGACCCTGGTTCGCCCGACCTTCCGCCCCGATGCGCTGCTGGCCCTCGACGCCCCGGACTGGAAGGCGCAGGTCGCCCGCCTTGGCGAACGTTCAGGCCTCCATGTGGTAGACTACCACGGGTTCATTCGGGCGCTGGAGGAGCGGCGCGCGGCCTTCAAGGCCCTGGGCGCCCTGGCGACCGACCACGGCGTGTTGACCCCGGCCACCGCGCGTCTGAGCGACGAGGAGGCCGAACGTATCTTCGCCCGCGCGCTGCGGGGCGCCGCCGATGCGCACGACGCCGCCCGCTTCACCGCCCATATGCTGATGGAGTTTGCGCGGATGAGTTGCGAAGATGGACTGGTGATGCAACTCCACGCCGGGAGCCTGCGCAACCACCACGAGCGTCTGTACGCGCGCTTCGGCCCCGACGTGGGCGCCGATATTCCCGTCGCCACCGAGTGGACGCGCAATCTGCGCCCGCTGTTGAACGCCTGCGGCGCCGATCCGCGCTTCCGGCTCATCCTCTTCACCCTCGACGAGAGCGCCTATGGGCGCGAACTGGCGCCCCTGGCAGGGCACTACCCGGCGGTGCTGCTCGGCCCACCCTGGTGGTTCTTCGACAGCGTCAACGGCATGCGGCGCTACTTCGCCGAGGTGATCGAGACCGCTGGCGTCTACAACACCGCGGGCTTCAACGACGATACCCGCGCCTTTGCCTCGATCCCCGCCCGGCACGATCTCTGGCGCCGGGTGAGCTGCGACTGGCTCGCTGGCCTGGTGGCGCAGGGCTTGCTCGCCGAGGACGAAGCCCTGGAGCTGGCCCGTGAACTGGCCTACGGCCTGGCCTGGCGCGCCTACTGCCGGGAAAGCCCCGCGATATGAAACTGTGGATAGTGAGGATACAACGAAGCGCCTGGTCGCACCGCTGGTCCGCCGCTCTGGTCGATCTGATCTGGTGCGGCGGTCTAGCCCCCGCCGTGGCGCTGCTGGCGCTACTGATCGTGGCGCTGGCCTACCAGGCGCCCGTAGCCGGGCGTGAACCTTTCCCGGCGAATCCCTCCCCGTTGCGCCTGGCCGGCGTGCACCGGCCCGAGCCAGCGGCCCATAGCGGGTTCCAGCGCTGGACGACCGGGCAGGCGCGCGTGCTTCTGCCGGGTGTCGGCGCCGGTTCATTAATTGTGCGGATGCGCTTCTTCGGCGGGGCCGAAGCTGGCGCAGGACGCCCGTTGCGGGTTGCCACTCCTGAGCGCGCGCTCTTCGAAGCGCCACTGCGCCCGCACTGGCAAGTGGTGCACCTTGCCCTTCCCCCTGAAGCCGTCGCCCGCGCTAGCGGCGATCTGACCCTGGTCCTCGAGACTGAGACCTTTGTCATGCCTCCCGATCAGCACGCGCTGGGCGTTTCCCTCGACTGGATCGAGGTCCGTCCGGGCGCGGGCGGCTGGCGCGCCCCGCCGCCGGGGCTGGCCTGGAACCTGGCCCTGACGCTGCTGCTCTGCCTGTGGACCCTGCGCCTCATCGGCCTCTCGACGCGCCTGGCCGCGCTGTTCGCTCTGGCCTTGCTGCTGTATGTTGGCCTGATGCTGGCCGGGTGGCCCGGCGGCAGCCTGGAGGCGCGTATGCAGGCGGCCCTGGGCCTGCCGGTGCTGCTGCGGGTGTTGCCGCTCACCTTGCTGCTGGCGCTGGCGCTCCGCCTCTTGCCTCTGCCCGCGTCGCAGAGCGCGGGTCTCCCGGCGCCAGCGATGATCCGTCTGGCCGTGCTGCTAATCTTCACCCTGCGCCTGGCGGGTACGCTGCATCCACTGTTTCTGCCGATTGATCATGGGCTGCGCGCTAACCAGTTGCTGCTCATAGCCGCCGGCGAAGAACAACGGGTGCGCGAACGCCTCGAACAGCAGTACGAGTGGGGCACGCGCGAGCCGGTGCCCTACAGCCTCCTCACCTACTACATGCTCCTGCCGCTGACCGCGATCTGGAACTCGCGTCCGGCGCTGATCGAGGCGGTCAAGGTGGTCACCGCGCTGCTGGAGGCCACCCTGCCCCTGTTGCTGCTGGCGCTCCTGCGGGGCGGGCCCCGGCGCCATCTAGGGGCGGCCTGGGGCGGCCTGGTCTACGCCGCGCTGCCGGTGGGCTACCTGTTCTTCCACGATGGCAGCTTCCCGACCACGATCGGCATCTGGCTCACCCTCGTGGCCCTGGTCGCGGCGCGGTGGCTGATCGTCCCCGGGCCGCGGCCCTCCCCGGAGGAAGATCTAGCGCCCATGGCGCCGCCGGTGCGCGAAGGCTGGCTGCCGGCGCGCGCCGCCGTGGCGGCCCTGGCGCTCGGGTTGGCTATCGGGGCCTACGTGACGCACCTGGCCTTCGTGCCCTTCCTGGGCGTGACGCTGGGGGCCAGCCTGGCCCTGCTGGGTGGAGCGACAGGCCGGCGCGTCAGTCGGATCCTGCTGGTGAGCCTCGTGCTGGGCTTCGCTCTCGCCTGGGCGCTGGTCTATGGCAGTTACACGATCACGCTGGTGCAGCGCACCATTCCGAGCTATCTGGGCCTGATCGCCAGTCAGGGCAGCGTCGGGCGGGACAGCGAGTTGTTCTTCGGCACGCCGATCAACAGCTTCGGCCAGCACCTGGCAGCCCATTTCCGCGTCTGGCCGGCGCTGCTGGCCGGGGCCGCCCTGGCCATCCTGGCGCTGAACTGGCGCGGGCGCTTCATCACCCATCTGGGGCTGGCCTACGCCGCGCTCTTTGCGGTCACCTCACTGGCCGAGCGCTGGTTCGGGTTGTGGAACAAGCACATGGTCTTCGTCGCCCCGCTGCTGGCATTGCTGGCGGGCATCGGCCTGGCCTGGCTCTGGCGACGCGGGCGCGGCGGGCGCCTGGTGTGCCTGGCGTTGCTGGCCTACCTCTTCTGGGAAAGCCTGAGCGCCTGGGGTCATCGCGTGCTGTGGTACCACATTCCACCGGGAGCGCTCTAGGGGCAATACTGTTCAAATAAGCTGACCACCCCCTCTTCAGCATTCCCCTGCTGGGGGCGGGAGTGCGGCTCCTCCCCCCGGCGGGGGGAGGTTGGGAGGGGGGCTGAAGCGCCGCGTTCGTTTATGTGAAAGGTATTGGCTCCAGGGGCCTGCGGAACCCCGCTTTCCCTACCCTTCCTCCGCGGCTTCGGCCTCCGCGAGAACTGCCCTTCCCAAAACCCCTCGCTCCGCCTGTTTACAGCACGGAACGTGCCTGGCGAACCATTAACCTTTTTGTTACATAAGTTTCGACAAATTAACCAAAACCTCCACGAATCTGCTTATAATGGTTGCACACATCGCAACCAGAATTCAGCAACGTGCAACCTGCCTCAACAGCGGTTACCCTGGAGAGGGGGGTAGATGGGGGGCGGCGCCGCGCGAACCGGCGGCCCAGGCCTTGCCTGTCCCGGATCCTGGCGGAGCAACTCCGCAGCGCGCCCGAACGGCAGTGAGCGGCGTTTGAGGGTGTCCCGATCGAGGGCCCGGCTCAGACGCCTGCGCCACCCTTCGCCGGCGGTCATGCGCCGTTCGGCGTAACCGAACCTCCATCTATCGCAGGACGCCACCTCCGTTCGCGGGCCACGCAGCAACTCCGCGCTCCGCAGATGCATGGCGCAGGGGCGGTAAGGGGCAACCCCGGGCGTTATCGGCCCAGTGAACGGCTGGCTTGGCCATAGGTCAGACTCCTTCCGGACCGGTGAGCGCGGCGAGGTTAGACCACCTGGCAAGGCATAGGGCTGCGTATGTGACCTGTGGCGCAGGCGAACGCGCCGCGGAGCAGCTCATCAGTCGCAGCAGCATCCCTTCCCGACGAGCCTCTGTGGCGCGGGGCGGTGGCGCGGTCCCCCTGCAAAGGGCGCCGCGACGGTTGTCCACGTCAGGAGGTTTGGGATGGCTGATGCAATCAATCTCGAAGAGGCCCTCTACCATCGAGGGGTCACCCGGCGCCAGTTCCTCAAGTTTTGCGGCCTCATGGCCTCCGTGCTGGCCCTGCCGCCGCGCTATGCCGGCACGATCGCTTCGTCGCTCCAGGCCGCGCCGCGCCTGCCCCTGGTGTGGCTGGAGTTCCAGGACTGCGCCGGCAATACCGAGTCGTTCCTGCGCGCCTCTAATCCCACCGTCTCGCAGATCGTCCTCGACCTGCTCTCGGTGAACTATCACGAGACGATTATGGCCCCCGCGGGCCGGCAGGCCGAGCAATCGCTCGAAGACACCCTCAAGAACCATCCCAAAGGGTACCTGGCCGTGGTCGAAGGCGCCATCCCTATGGGCAAGGATGGCGTGTATTGCACCATCGCCGGGCGCGCGGCGAAGGACATCGTGCGCGAGGTCTGCGGCAACGCGCTGGCAACCATTGCCGTGGGCGCCTGCGCCTGGGACGGCGGCCTGCCCGCCGCCGCGCCCAATCCGACCTCGGCGGTGGGGGTCAAGGACGCGGTGCCCGGCATCACGCTGATCAATATGCCCGGTTGCCCGATGAACGTTGTCAACCTGACCGGGGTGATTGTGCACTACCTGACCTTTAAGGATCTCCCCGCTACCGACCAGATGGGGCGCCCGCTGTTCGCCTACGGGCAACTCATCCACAACTACTGCCCGCGCCGGGGCCACTTCGATGCCGGGCGCTTCGTCGAGGAGTGGGGCGACACGGGGCACCGTCTGGGCTGGTGCCTCTATAAGATGGGCTGCAAGGGGCCGCAGGCGCTGTCGAACTGCCCAAGTGTGGGCTGGAACGATGCCACAAGCTGGCCGATCGGCTCCAGCCACGGCTGCGTGGGTTGTATGTCGCCGCACTTCTGGGATACGCGCACGCCGTTCTACGAACGGCTGCCGAATGTCGAGGGGTACGGCATCGAGGCTACAGCCGATCAAATCGGCCTCGGCGTGGTTGCCGGCGTCACCGCGGCCTTCGCGGCCCACGGCGTCATCAGCGCCGTGCGCGCCGCCGCTAAACCGATCGCGAAACACGAAAGCCCGCCCGATCAGCAGAGCGATACCCGCGCGTCGCCGCCTTCCGGTAGTTCGAACGGCCCATGAGGCGTCTTCTCGCCCTGAAAAACGCTGTTAGACATAGTTTCAGCAGGGCCAGCAGGGAACCCGGCTCCTCCCCCCAGCGGGGGGAGGCTGGGAGGGGGGCAGAACCCTGCGAGAGGGGGTCCCCCCTTCATTCACTGGCTACCGGTCGTTTTGAGATCGTCTCCAGGCGGGTCCCACATTCACAGGGAGGGAAGCATGGCAAAACTGGTCATCGATCCCATTACGCGCATCGAAGGGCACCTGCGGATCGAAGCCGTGGTGGAAGGCGGGCGGGTCAAAGAAGCCTGGAGCAGTGGCACCATGTTTCGGGGGGTTGAGATCATCCTCAAGGGTCGCGACCCCCGCGACGCCTGGGTCTTTACCCAGCGCTTCTGCGGCGTCTGCACCACCGTGCACGCCCTCACCTCGGTGCGCGCGGTGGAAAACGCCCTGAACATCACCATCCCCGAAAATGCCCGCATTATCCGCAACATCATCGACGGCGCCCAGCATATTCAGGACCACGTCATCCACTTCTATCACCTGCACGCCCTGGATTGGGTAGACGTGGTGAGCGCCTTGCAGGCCGATCCCGGCGAAACCGCGGCCCTGGCGCAGTCCATCTCCACCTGGCCCAGATCGAGCGCCAATTACTTCAAGGGTGTGCAGGACCGGGTGAAAACCTTTGTCGAGTCGGGGCAACTGGGGCTGTTCGCCAACGGCTACTGGGGGCACCCGGCCTATAAACTTCCCCCCGAGGCCAACCTGCTCGGCGTGGCCCACTACCTGGAGGCGCTGGACTGGCAGCGCGAGTTCATCAAGATCCACGCCATGCTGGGGGGCAAGAATCCCCATCTCCAGACCTACCTCGTCGGCGGCATGGCCATCCCGGTGGACCCCAACAGCCAGATCGCCATCAATGCGCAGCGCATCGCTCAGATGAAACAGTGGGCGGCCATGGCTCGCGATTTTGTCGAGCAGGTCTACATTCCCGACCTCCTGGCCATCGCCTCGTTCTACAAAGACTGGGCCGGCATCGGCGGCGGGTTGGGCAACTACCTGACCTACGGCGACTTCCCCCGGAAAACCATTGACCGGCCCGACGATTTCTGGATCCCCCGCGGCGTAGTGTTGAACAAGAACCTCGGCGCGCCGCCCGCGGCGATGGAGCAGGAACGCATCGCCGAGTACGTCACCCACTCCTGGTACACCTACGCCGGCGGCGACGAGCAGGGCAAGCATCCCTGGCAGGGCGAAACCAGCCCGCGCTACACCGGCCCGAAGCCGCCCTACGAGTTCCTCGACACCGACGCGAAGTACTCCTGGCTCAAAGCGCCGCGCTACGACGACACCCCGATGGAGGTCGGCCCGCTGGCGCGCATGATCGTCTCCTACGCCGCTGGCCACCCCGACGTGCGCGCCACGGTGGATGGGGTGCTCCAGAAACTCGGCGTGGGTCCCGCGGCCCTCTTCTCAACCCTGGGGCGGGTGGCGGCCCGCGGCATCGAAACCCTGTTGATGACCCGCGAACTGGATCGCTGGATCGACGAACTGGCGGCCAATATGGCCCGTGGCGATCTGGCCATCCACAGCGGCGAGCGCTGGCGCCCGCAGACCTGGCCGAAGGAGGCGGAAGGTTGGGGCTTCATGGAGGCCCCGCGGGGGGCCCTCGGTCACTGGGTGCGGATCAAGAACGGCAAGATCGAGAACTACCAGGCCGTGGTGCCCAGCACCTGGAACGGCTCGCCGCGCGACGCCCGCGGGCAGCCCGGCGCCTACGAAGCCTCGCTGATCGACACGCCCGTGGCCGACCCCGAGCAACCGCTGGAGATCCTGCGCACCATCCACTCCTTCGATCCGTGTCTCGCCTGCGCCGTCCACGTGCTCAACGCCAACGGGCGCGAGTTGACGCGCATCCAGGTGGTGTGAATAACCGGACGCACGCGGTGGAGGGGCCGCCTCCGCGGCCCCTCTCCTCGCCGGGAGGCGACCGCGGAACGCCTGTGAATACGTTGCATCCAGCAGGCGGTTGGGGAAACTATCTCCATCCCCCTCCAGGAGGGCCTATGCGTAGACGCGTGTACGTGTGGGAAGTGCCGGTGCGGCTGACCCACTGGGTCAATGTGGCCTGTATCGTGGTGTTGTCGTTTACCGGCTACTACATCGGCAATCCGTACATCACCGTCAGCGGGCGCGAACCCTACGCCCCCAATTTCATGGGCCTGATGCGCGGCATCCATTTTGTCACCGCCTACATCTTCATCGCGAGCATTCTCTTGCGCACCTACTGGGCCTTCCGCGGCAACGCCTGGGCCAGTTGGCGCGGGTTGTTCCCCTTCCTGACCCGCGAGGGGCGCAAGAATATGGGCCACGCCCTGCAGTACTACCTGTTCATCCGCCGCCATCCGCCCGAGGTGGCCGGGCATAACGCCCTGGCGGGCACGACCTACATGATCATCGTGTTCCTGTACCTGCTGATCAGCTTCACCGGTCTGGCGTTGTACGGGCTGCTGCACCCGGCCAGCATCTGGTGGCCGCTGACGGGTTGGGTCTTCACCATTGTTGACGCCCAGACCTTGCGCCTGGCGCACCATTTGATCATGTACCTGCTGATCGCCTTTGCCATCCACCACATCTACAGCGCCTGGCTGGTGGATATGGAAGAAGGCAATGGTCTGATGAGCAGTATATTCAGCGGCTTCAAGTTTCTGCGCATGGGCCAGCAACCCGATTGGATCGAGAACCGCATGGTGGTGACCCAGGTCGAACCGCAGGCGACGAAGAGCGAGCAACCGGCGTCGGATTAAGCTATGCCCAACACGCCAGAAACCTCTCCTCCCACGGCCCTGGTGCTGGGCCTGGGCAATCTGCTGTTGAGCGACGAGGGCGTAGGGGTCCACGTCGCGCAACACGTGAGCCGGCGCTACCAGGTCCCCGAGCAGGTGCGCATCCTCGACGGCGGCACGCTGGGCCTGGGTCTGCTGCCCTACCTGCAAGGGGTGACCCATCTGCTCGTGGTTGATGCGATCGACGCCGGCCAGCCGCCGGGCGCGGTCGTGCGCCTGGAGGGCGACGCGATTCCTACCGCTCTGGCGCATAAGATGTCCATGCATCAGGTGGGATTGCAGGAACTGCTGGCGCTCAGCCAGTTGAGCGGCGACACCCCCGCCCACATCGTCCTGATCGGTGTCCAGCCCGCCAGTCTGGAGCCGGGGCTGGAACCGTCACCACTGATCGCCGCCCTCCTCGACACGCTGGCCGACCGCGTCGCCGGTGAACTACGCGCCTGGGGGTTCGCGATCCAGGCAGTGGAGCCATGACCTCCGCCGTGGCCAGGGGGGTGGGGAAAGCTGAATTTCCCCACCCCCCTGTCGCATGGGAGGGCTATGCTCGCTCCCTGAAGGCCATCACCTCTGGATGAGCGGCAAGTACACCGTAGTAACCGGGTCGCTCGCGTTGATGGTGAAGGTAGCAGCCCCCGATTCGCCCCCGCCCGGCGCAGGGTTGAAAACCGTGACGCTGGCCGTGCCCGCGGCGGCGAGGTCCGTCGCCGGGATGGCCGCGGTCAGTTGGGTGTCAGAGACGAAGGTGGTGGGGCGCGCAGCGCCGTTCCAGCGCACCTGGGAGTCATTGACGAAGCCCGAGCCGTTCACCGTGAGAGTGAAGGTCGCCCCGCCCGCCGTGGCCGCGGCGGGGGCAAGCGAACTGATCGCCGGCGCGGGGTTGCTCGCGTTGATGGTGAAGGTGAGGCTATTCGATGCCCCCCCGCCGGGGGCGGGGTTGAAGACGGTGATGCTGGCCGTGCCCGCGGTGGCGATGTCCGTCGCCGGGATCGCCGCGGTGAGTTGGGTGTCAGAGACGAAGGTGGTGGGGCGATTGGCGCCGTTCCAGCGCACCACCGCGCCGTTGACGAAGCCCGAGCCGGTCACCGTGAGGGTGAAGGCCGCGCCGCCCGCCGTGGCCGTGGCGGGGGCAAGCGAACTGATCGCCGGCGCGGGGTTGCTCGCGTTGATGGTGAAGGTGAGGCTATTCGATGCCCCCCCGCCGGGGGCGGGGTTGAAGACGGTGATGCTGGCCGTGCCCGCGGTGGCGATGTCCGTCGCCGGGATCGCCGCGGTGAGTTGGGTGTCAGAGACGAAGGTGGTGGGGCGATTGGCGCCGTTCCAGCGCACCACCGCGCCGTTGACGAAGCCCGAGCCGGTCACCGTGAGGGTGAAGGCCGCGCCGCCCGCCGTGGCCGTGGCGGG
>Ga0272446_1001055_pt1 | contig 41323 bp, 34 predicted proteins | sample YNPCB0061_FD_194587 | JGI IMG/M metagenome (GOLD analysis project Ga0272446, IMG submission 194587) | Hot spring microbial mat communities from Yellowstone National Park, WY, United States - YNP-CB-006-1 | ecosystem: Environmental > Aquatic > Thermal springs > Hot (42-90C) > Sediment | place...
ATGGTCCTGGTAACCCTGGGTATTACTCGCATCATCGAGCAGGAGAGCCTGGACATTTCCATCTGGGGTTCGGCAGACAATGTCGACTATGGGTCGAAGCCGCTGCTTTCGTTCCCACAGAAGTTTTACTGCGGCGTGTACCAGATGATTCTGGACCTCGCCGCGCACCCCGAGATTCGCTATCTGAAAGCGAAGTGGAATGTGAACCGGTGGGGGCGTGGCGGTTCTGAGCCGCTGTTCGGAATCTACGTTTTTGTTCAGGACGCCAGCCGTCAGATAATGGCGATGACGGCCTGATCCCCGTCGCCGGTTTTCCAGCTTTTTTTCTACGCCGGGCGGCGTGCCCGGTGTCCGTACTTTCCATTTGACTCCGGGACCACACCCAATCGCAGCGCGCCCGCGGCGCTGGAAACTGCGAAGATGGAAGCAGTGCCCCAGGTCCGTTTCCAGGTTGTAGCTGAGTGTTCGCACACCCGCGCCCGGGCCGGTTTGCTCCACACCCCGCACGGGACCGTAGAGACGCCGGTGTTCATGCCCGTGGGCACCCAGGCCACCGTGAAGGGCCTGACTCAGCGTGATCTTGACCGGGAGGTTGGAGCGCGCATCCTGCTGGCGAACACCTACCATCTGTATCTCCGTCCCGGCCATGAACTGATCCGGCAGCTCGGCGGGCTGCATCGCTTCATGGGGTGGCCGCACGCCATTCTGACCGATTCCGGAGGGTTCCAGGTCTACAGCCTGAGCGGTTTGCGCAAGATCACCGAAGAGGGTGTGCTCTTCCGTTCACACCTGAATGGGGATGCCCACCGGTTCACGCCGGAATCCACCGTGGACGTGCAACTGGCGCTCGGCAGCGACATTCTCATGGCTCTCGATGAGTGCCCGGAGTACCCGGTCAGCCGCGAGTATGCGCGCCAGTCCATGGAGCGGACCGTCCGGTGGGCCGCGGCGGCATTCCGCCACTACGCGGAGCTGGAACGCCGCGACGGTGGAGCCCCCCGCGGGGAACTGTTTCCCATTGTCCAGGGGTCAACCTTCCCCGACCTGCGGCGCGAATGCGCCTTGAGACTGGCCGAGCTGGATGCCGGAGGGTACGCGATCGGGGGCCTGTCGGTCGGGGAACCCCGGCCGCTCAGCCTGGAGATGGTGGAAGCCTGCGAGCCGCTGCTGCCGGCCGGGCGCCCGCGCTACGCCATGGGAGTTGGCATGCCCGAGGAGCTGCCCGAGTACGTGGCCCGCGGGATCGACATGATGGACTGCGTGCTGCCTTCGCGCAATGCCCGCAACGGCTGCCTGTTCACCCGCACCGGGCGGGTCATCATCAAGCAGTCCCGGTACCGGGATGACCCGCGTCCCCTGGACGAGGAGTGCGCCTGCCACACCTGCCGGAACTATTCCCGCGCCTACCTGCGGCACCTGTTCCAGGCCGGGGAAATCCTCTATTCCGTGCTGGCCACCCTGCACAATCTCAGGCGCTACGCGGACATCATGCGGCAGCTCCGCGAGGCCATCCTTGGGGGGACTTTCCCGGAGTGCCTGGCCGCCCTGCACTCCGAGCCGCCGGAGGCCGCCTGAGAGGGGGAAACGAATAGTTGACATTCGTACATCCGATCAGGCACGCTATTGATTTGGGTGATTTCCCCAACCAGTTGGAAGTATTGCGCTCCGCGCCAATCGAAGTAGAATAGGTGGTTCTCATTTCCGCTTCGTTTCTTCCGAATGAGGCTTTGACGTGCTGTTGAGTGTACTGATCCAGGCAAGTTCTCCGAACTCGCTGCTGGGGTTTCTCCCCATCGTCCTGATTTTCGCCATCTTCTATTTCCTGCTCTTCCTCCCGATGCAGCGCCAGAAGAAACAGCAGCAGAAGATGTTGCAAAACCTCCAAAACGGTAATACGGTAGTCACCAACGGCGGGATCGTCGGCACCATCGTCTCAATCGGCGACGATGATACGCTGGTGCTGCGGGTCAAGCCGGACAACATCAAGATCCAGGTGTCCCGGAGCGCCGTCGCCAGCCTGGTTTCCGGCGAAGCCAGGAAGTCGCAGTGAGTGATTAAGGTCATCGCATGCCCAAGAACCTGACCACGAAAGCGGTCATTATTGCCGTCACCGTCGTGCTGTGCATTTACGGCGTGATCGGAATCCCGAAATCCGTCGCGGAGCTGAAAGCCAACCTGCAACGCAACATCCGGCTGGGCCTCGATCTGCGCGGCGGCAGCCACCTGATTCTGCAAGTCCAGGTGCAGGACGCCTTGAAAGTGGAGGCCGACCAGGCCATCGAGCAGTTGAAGGAAGAGCTGCGCAAAGCCAACATCGAATACGGCGGGATCGACCGCAACGATCCGCAGCGTATTGAGGATGCCGACAGCATTCAGATCAACATCAAGGGAGTGCCCGTGCAGCGCTCCTCAGACTTGCGTAACCTGGTCGCGGACCGGTTTGGCAACTGGATTCTTACCCCGGTTTCCTCGAACGACTACCGGATGAACCTCCGGCCCACGGAACTGATGGCTCTGAAGCGGGACACCGTGGAGCGCTCGATTCGCACCATCGAAAACCGGATCAATGCGCTGGGGCTGACCGAGCCGGTGGTGCAGCAGCACGGCCGTGCCGACGCCGAGTTTGAGATCCTGGTGCAGTTGCCCGGGGTGGACGATCCGGCGCGCGTCAAGCAGATCATGGGCACGGCGGCGGTGCTTGAGATCGCGGAAGTCAAGGACGGGCCGTTTCCGACCCAGGAGGCGGCGCTGGCCAAACACGGCGGAGTGCTGCCGCTCAACACCAAACTGGTGCAGATGGCCGCGCGGCGGGACGCCGGCGAGGGCTGGTATCTGATCAGCCGCACCCCCGTGATTACCGGCACCGCGCTGCGCAACGCGCGTCCGGGACGGGACGAATTTGGCAAGTGGGATACCGGCTTCACCCTTACCCAGGAAGGCGGACGCCGGTTCGCCCGCTTTACGGAAGCCAACATCGGGAACCGGCTTGCCGTGGTGCTCGACAACCGGATTTACAGCGTGGCGACGATCCAGTCCCGCATCGAGGACAGCGGGCGCATCACGGGGCTGTCCAGCGAGCAGGAAGCCGCGGATCTCTCCCTGGTGCTGCGGTCGGGCTCTTTGCCGGCCGGCATCGTGTACCTGGAAGAACGGTCGGTGGGCCCGTCGCTGGGCGCCGATTCGATCCGCGAAGGCATCGTGGCCGGCCTGGTGGGGCTTGCCGCCGTCGTCCTCATCATGTTGATTTACTATAAGCGCGCCGGTGTGAACGCGGTCCTGGCGCTGGTCTTGAACACGATCATCCTGATTGCGGCGCTCTCCTACTTCCACGCCGTGCTCACGTTGCCGGGAATCGCCGGCATCATTCTGACCATCGGCATGGCGGTGGACAGTAACGTGTTGATTTTCGAGCGCATCCGGGAGGAGTTGCGCACCGGCAAGGCCATCATCTCGGCGGTGAATGCCGGGTTCAGCAAGGCGTGGTGGACGATTGTGGATACCCACGTCACCACCATTGTCTCCTGCTGCTTCCTGTTCCTTTTCGGGACCGGGCCGGTCAAAGGGTTTGCCGTAACGCTGGTGATTGGCTTGTTCGCCAACGTGTTCACGGCCGTGTTTGTGTCCAAGGTGATCTTCGATTGGGAGCTGTCCCGCTCGCGGAACCTGACGGAATTGAGTATCTAGGCCGCTTGGGGGCCGAGGCGACGGAAAAATGAAAACTGTGCGGGAACAAGTTTCCCGGGTCCGGTGTCAAATGGGAAAGAGCACCGGCAAGACTGCGCGCAATGGAAATACTTCGCGATACGAATTTTGATTTCCTGGGCAAGAAGTGGCCCTTCATCATCTTGTCCCTGGTGCTCATGGCGGTGGGCCTGATCAGCCTGTGGGTCAAGGGCGGGCCGCGCTACGGGATCGATTTCAAGGGCGGCTCTCTGATCCGCCTAAAGTTCAATGAGCCCCCCAGGATCGACCAGATCCGCGCGACCGTGAGCAAGGTTGTGCCCGGGGGCGTGAATGTCCAGAACTTCACGGACCCGGCCAGCCAGAACGAGGTGATCATCGGGACCGAACTCAAGGACGAGCGCAGTCTTGACACCAGCCAGCGCGCCATCCTCGAAGCGCTCGAGAGCCGGTTCGGCAAGAACGCTTTCACGGTGCGTTCCCGGGAGGTGGTCGGTCCGAAGGTTGGAGCCGACCTGCGCAACCAGGCCATCAAAGCGACGCTTTACGCGCTGGCTGGAATGTTGGTATATATAGCCTTTCGATTCGAGTGGATCTATGGAGCCGCCGCGGTGATTGCGGTCTTTCATGACACCATCATTACGATTGGGCTGTTCTCCGTGTTCAACGAGGAGATCTCGCTGACCGTGATCGCCGCCCTGCTGACTCTGGTAGGCTACTCGATGAACGATACGATCGTGATTTTCGATCGGATCCGCGAGAACCTGAAGATCCTGCGCCGGGAGCCCCTGGAATCGCTGATGAACAAGAGCGTGAACCAGACCCTGAGCCGGACGGTGCTGACTTCGGGATTGACATTTCTGACGTGCATTTCCCTGTTTCTGTTCGGCGGAGCGGTGCTGCACGGCTTCGCCTTTGCGCTGGTATGCGGGATTCTGGTAGGCACTTATTCTTCGGTGTTCATTGCCAGTCCGATCGTGTTGTTCTGGCAGAATTACAAGGAAGGCAGGAAACGCACGCAGCCGCCGCCGGCGCCGGCCGTGAAGCCGGCTCCGGCAAGGCCGGCGGCGAAAAAGACCTCGTCGAAAGTGACGCGGTGAAGGTGAAAGGATAGGAGCGGAGGTTCAGTCCGCTCCAGGAAGTCGGAAAGCCGGCGGCGGGATGCCGTTCGGCTTTGGAAGCGACGACGCGCGGTCGCGTGGCAGGAAGCGGCCGGGCGGAAATTGGGAAAGGATACGGGGTATGTTTGAGCAGGTTTTTGTTGAAGACATCGGCAAGACCAACCGGTCCTGGACGGTGATTGTGTCGTTCATCCTCCAGTGCATCCTGGTTGCAATTGCCGTTCTGATTCCTCTGATTCACTTTGAAGTGCTGCCGAAAACCCAGTTGACGAGTTTTCTGGTGGCGCCGCCTCCTCCGCCGCCTCCTCCGCCGCCTCCCGCTGCCGCTCCGGTGAAGATGGTGAAAGTCATCCCGCGGCAGTTCGATGCGGGCCGGTTGATGGCGCCGAAGGCGGTGCCGAAAGACATCGCCATCATCAAGGAAGAAGAGTTGCCGCCGCCTTCGGCCGGTGGCGGCGGTGTGGTCGGCGGCATTCCGGGGGGCAGCGCCGGCGGCTCGGTAGGCGGGATTCTGGGCGGGGTCATCAGTTCGATTCCCCAGGCGGCCCCACCACCACCTCCTCCCGTGAAGGTGGAAGCGCCCAAGCCGGTGGTTCCCCAGCGGATTCGGGTCGGCGGCAATGTGCAGTCGGCCAAGATCATCCGCCAGCCCAAACCGATTTATCCGCCGCTGGCCAAGCAAGCTCGCATCCAGGGCGTGGTGAAGTTTACGGCGATCATCGCCCGCGACGGCACCATCCAGAGCTTGCAGTTGATCAGCGGGCATCCGCTGCTGGCGCCCGCAGCGATGGAAGCCGTCAAGCAGTGGGTCTATCAGCCGACCCTGCTGAACGGTGAGCCGGTGGAAGTGGTGACTCAGATCGACGTGAACTTCACGCTGAGTCAATAGAGGCGGCCGCCGCGAGGCGACTCGCGGCGGACAAGTGGAAAGCAGCAACCCGGGCCCTGGGCCCGAAAGAGAATGAATCGCAAGTAAGGATTGGTTTCACAACGAATTCAACTCGCAGGAGAGAAAAAGCATGTTTCTACAATTGCAGGTTTGGTCGCTATTGCTGTTGCAGGAAGCCGCAACCGTAGGCTGGGATCCCCGGTCGCTCTGGATGCAGATGGGACCGCTGGCAAAAGCCGTCGTCATCGTGCTGTTCCTGATGTCGGCTTGGTCCATCGGTATCATGATTGACCGTTTGCTGGCCTACTCGGCGGCCCGCAAGCAGTCCCGCCAGTTTGCCCCGGCCGTGGCCGGCGCGCTGCGGGAAGGCAAGCTCGATGAGGCGGTGAAAGTCGCGGACCGCTTCAAGAAGAGCCATCTGGCAAAGGTCGTGGTCGCCGGTCTTCAGGAGTTCCAGGCTCACCAGTTGAGCACGGAGATCCCGGGCGAGGAAGTCGAGGCCTCCAAGCGCGCTCTGGAGCGCGCCGAAGCTATCGTGCACGCCGAACTGAAGCGCGGCGTTTCGGGCCTGGCCACCATCGGCTCGACGGCCCCCTTCGTGGGTCTGTTCGGTACTGTGGTCGGCATCATCAACGCGTTCAAAGGCATCGCCACCGAGAAGGCTACCGGTATCGGCGCTGTGGCGGGCGGCATTTCCGAGGCCCTCGTGACCACGGCTATCGGTCTGTTTGTGGCTATTCCCGCGGTCTGGATGTTCAACTATTTCACCAACAAGATCGAAGCCTTTGACGTTGAGATGGGGAACTCCAGCTCGGAGCTGGTTGATTACTTCATCAAGCGCTCTCAGAAGGCCGGCGCCAGCAAGTAACCGGCTTGCCAGCGTGGAGAAGCAGGATCCGGCGGGTTGAAGCGTGGGGCGCCGCGGCCAGCCGCGGCGCCCGGTGACCGTTTCGCTCCCTTTGGGTCCGGCTCCATCGAAATGGAGAGGCAGAATGGCGAATCAAAAAGAAGACACCAAGAAATCCAAGGCCGGCAATGTGGTGGCCGACATCAACGTGACCCCCATGGTCGACGTGATGCTCGTGATGTTGATCATCTTCATGGTGATCACGCCCATGCTGTCGAAGGGCGTAACCGTGGATATGGTCCGCACCTACAATCCGATTCCGATGCAGAACGCGGATAAGGAAGACGCCATCGTGGTGGCCATTACTCGCGACGGCAAAGTGTTTCTGAGCCCCGGCGTCAAGCTGATGCCCGCCGATCAGTTGCCCTCGGCTGTCAAAGACCTGCTGGTCAACCGGCTCGACAAGACCGTTTACCTGAAGGCCGACGCCCGCGCCCGCTACGAAAAGGTGGTGGAAGTCGTCGATAACCTGCGCGCAGCCGGCGTGGATCAGCTTGGGTTGTTGACCGAACTGGTGGAGCAGAGGAAAGGCGCCGCTGCCGCCGCGGCCCAGTAGATCCCGGCGCCCCGAGGGGCATCCGGGTCTGCGATGGAATTTTGATCTTGTAAAGGAGTAATCATATGGCAATGGCAGTCGGGGGCTCGAGCGGCCCCAAAGCCGATATCAACATGACGCCTATGATCGACATTCTGCTGGTGCTGATCATCATCTTCATGGTGATTGCGCCGGTGGTGCCGAGAGGCCTGGAAGCCCTGGTGCCCCAGCCGCCTCCGCCCAACCAGAAGCAGACCGAAGCCGATCTGCGCACGGTCGTGATCGTGATTAACAAGGATCGTTCCATGATGATCAACCAGGAGCCCACCGACGAAGCCCGGCTGGGACCCCGCCTGGCCGAGATCTTCAAGACCCGCGCGGAGCGGGTCGTCTTCGTCAAGGGTGATCCCGATCTCGATTACGCCATCGTTGCCCGCGCGATTGACACCGCGCACGGCGTCGGCATCGACAAAGTCGGTCTGATGACTGCGAAAGTGGAGGCAGGACAGTAGCCCGGCGGTTGCTGTCCCAAGGAGTCGAGATGAATCGCAAGCTAGTGTTTATTGGTGTGGCGGCATGCGCCCTCGTTCTGGCCGGGACGGGATGTCAGAAACTTAGAGCCCGCGACCACCTCAATAAGGGTGTGCAGGCTTACCGCAACGCGCAGTATCCGGCGGCGGTCGAGCATTTCAAGCAGGCCGTCGAACTCGATCCCACCTTTCCCACGGCCCGCTTGTACCTGGCGACGGCTTATATGATGCAGTACATCCCCGGCGCGGAATCGCCGGAGAACGTGAAGATGGCCCAAGCCGCGCACGAGCAGTTCCAGAAGGTGCTGGCTCAGAATCCCAAGGACGAGGTCGCGATCGCTTCGATCGCCTCTTTGTACCTCAACCAGGCGAAATGGGACGATGCCCGGCAGTGGTACCAGAAACTGGTCGAGGTGAATCCCTCCAACAAGGAGGCTTACTACAGCCTCGGCTTCATCGCCTGGAAGACCTGGTATGTGCCCTATGCGACGGCCCGCGCCAATCTGGGCATGAAGCCCGAAGATCCGGGTCCCATCAAGGACAAGAAGGTTCGCGAGGAGCTTAAGGCCAAGTATTGGAATATCATCGAAGAGGGCATTAATAATCTGCACAAGGCCCTCGAGATCGACAAGAACTACGACGATGCGATGGCGTACTTGAACCTGCTGCACCGCGAGCGGGCTGACCTTATGGATGATAAGGCAGGGTATCAGAAAGAGATCGACATCGCCGACGATTGGGTCCAGAAGGCTCTGGAAACCAAGAAGCTGAAATCGGAAGGCAAGGCTGGAGCCGCTGCTCCGGCCAAGTAGGGCAGGCGCGGTATTCAGCAGGCAGGGGGTCATTGAGTCGTTGCGGGCTCCGGCCACAGCGGCGGCTCAATGGCTCATTGTCACACTGGCCGGCTGACTGAACTACAATGTAATTAGTGTCCTCCGAGCCTACTGTCTCGCAGGTTTTCTCCTCCGACTCGCTCGAAAATTCCTTCGAGGAGCTCAAAGAACGGATTCGCGCGGTACGCCCGCAGGATGACCTCACTCCAGTAGAACGGGCGTTCGCGTTCGCCCGCGAGCGCCATGCCGGGAAGACCCGAGCCGACGGGCTGCCTTACATCACGCACCCTCTTGAAGTCGCCCACATTCTGGCCGAAATGCGGATGGATCTGGCCAGCATTCAAACCGGTCTGCTGCATGACGTGGTAGAGGATTGCGGCGTCGGCGTCGAGGAGTTGCGGAAAATCTTCGGAGACGAAGTGGCCCGCTGCGTCGACGGAGTGACAAAACTCGGAAAGCTGGATTTTTCCTCCGCCGAAGAGCGCCAGGCGGAGAGTTTCCGCAAGATGTTGCTGGCGATGGTGAACGATCTTCGCGTCATCATCGTCAAGCTGGCCGACCGGCTGCACAACATGCGCACTCTGGGGGCGCTTGATCGCGAACGGCAGGAACGGATCGCTCACGAAACGCTCGAGATCTATGTCCCCATCGCGCACCGGCTGGGGATGGGTAAAATGCGCGGCGAGCTCGAGGATCTGGCTTTCCGCTACGCCGATCCGCTGGCCTACGAAGAGATCATGCGGGCCATTGAGTCCAGGCGCAGCGCCAGCGAGGAACTTCTGCACGAGATCCGCCAGACGGTGGAGGCCGAACTGCGCCGGGAAGGCATTCCCGCCCGGGTTGAGGGGCGTATCAAGCGGCCGTACTCGGTCTACCAGAAGTTGAAGAGGCAGCACATCGGGGTTGAGCAGGTGTACGACCTGCTCGCCTTGCGGATCATCACCGATTCGGTGAAAAACTGTTACGCGGCGCTGGGAATCATTCACAACGAGTGGCGGCCCATCCCCGGCCGGATCAAGGACTTCATCGCCATCCCGCGGCCCAACCTGTATCAGTCTCTGCATACCTCGGTCATCGGGCCGCACGGGCAACCCTTCGAGATCCAGATCCGCACCGACGCGATGCACCGGGTTGCCGAAGAGGGCATCGCGGCCCACTGGAAGTACAAGGAAGGCAGGCGCGGCCCCGCGATTGACGACCAGCGTATCGCCTGGCTTCGCCACCTGGTCGAGTGGCAGAGGGACATGGACGACCCGGGCGAGTTTCTTTCCACGCTGAAGGTCGATCTGTACCCCGAAGAGGTTTACACGTTCACGCCGCGCGGCAGGGTCATCGCCTTGCCGCGCGGCGCCACGCCCATCGATTTCGCCTACGCCATCCACTCCGACGTGGGCCACACCTGCGTCGGCGCCAAGGTGAACGGCCGGATCGTTCCGCTGCGCTATCTGCTCAAGAACGGGGATATCGTCGAGATCCTCACCCAGCCCGGGCACCTCCCCAGTAAGGACTGGCTGACCCTGGTCAAGACGGCGCGCGCGCGCAACAAGATCAAGCACGTAATCAATGCCACCGAGCGCGCCAAGGCGATCGAGATCGGACAGAAGTATCTGGAAAAAGAGGCCCGCCGGTTCGGCATTTCGCTCGGCAAACTGGCCAAGGGCGCTCTTGAGAAGGCTGCCGCCGATTACGGATGCAGCAAGCCGGAAGACCTGTATGCGATTCTCGGTTACGGGAAGCTTTCCGCGCGTTCGGTGCTTCAGAAGGCCGCTCCGGACCAGTTCCGGGGCGATCAGCCGGCCGAGACGGGCAAGACCGGGGAAGCGCCGGCGCCGGTCTCCGCTCCGGGGCCGCCGGTTCCGGGCCGGCCCAGTGAGACCGACTCCGTGCTGCGGGTGCGGGGCCTTGATGACGTGCTCGTGTACCGGGCCAAGTGCTGCAATCCAATTCGCGGAGACGCCATTGTCGGGTATGTCACCCGCGGCAAGGGTGTGGCCGTGCACGCCCAGAACTGTCCGAACGTCCAGAACCTCCTGTATGACGTGGAGCGCAAGATCGACGTCGAATGGAGCCGCGGGGCCGAGGAACCGTTCCCGGTGAGGATTTCGGTGCGCACCGATGACCGTCCCGGCATGCTCCACCAGCTCACCTCCGTGCTGTCGGGCGAGAATACCAATATTCGCAGCCTGGAGGCCCGCCAGGGAGCCGGCAGCGAAGCCGACGGCGCGGTCATTGATATGATTGTGGAAGTGCGCGATAAGAAGCAACTGGAGAGGCTGGTCTCCGCAATGCGGCGCCTCTCCGGCGTGCGCGACGTCGAGCGGCTACTCAACTGACATGTCCAACCCCGCCACTGATCCCGAACACATCGCCATTTCCAGGTCCACCGGCATAAAGATAGACTGGAAAGACGGCCACCGCAGCGAATACCCGCTTCGCTACCTGCGCGACTGGTGCCCTTGTGCCCAGTGCACCGGCGCTCACGGCGCCCCCCCTCGGGATAAGGGCGCCGGCTCTCCATTTCAGATGTACACTCCAGCGTTGAAGATCCTGGAGGTCGAGCCGGTGGGCAGCTACGCCCTGCGTATCGTGTGGAGCGACGGGCACTCCACCGGAATTTACTCCTACCAGCACTTTCGCGATATCTGTCCTTGCGACGAGTGCCGGGACGCCCGCGAACAGATGCGTCAATCTGCCCGATAAAAAGAATCGATTGGAGATTCCGGCCTCCGGCGTTGACGGGGCGCGCGCCGGTTCGCTATCCTCGGAACAACTGCGCTACGGCATCCCTACTGTAATGTTACCTACCACAAGGGAGGATGAATGACCCCGAAGGAAGTCTTGGATTTCGCGAAGGAGAACGGCGCCCAGCAGCTCGATCTCCGCTTTACTGACATTCCCAGTATTCAACATCACGTCTCTTACCCGATGTCCGAGGTAGACGAGGACTGTTTCGAAGAAGGCTTTGGCATGGATGGATCCAGCATCCGCGGATGGGCCGCCATCCACGAGAGCGACATGTTGCTGGTGCCCGATCCCACGACGGCCTTCATGGATCCGTTTGCCGAGACCCCCACGCTGGTGATGCTGGGTGACATCATCGACCCCATCACCAAACAGCACTACGAGCGCGACCCGCGCTGGATCGCCAGGAAAGCGGAGATGTACCTGAAGAACAGCGGCATAGCGGATACGGCCTATTTCGGGGCCGAGGCCGAGTTTTTCATCTTTGACAACATCCGCTTCGACCAGAACCAGCACTCCGGCTACTACTTCATCGACGCCGAAGAGGGCCGCTGGAACTCCGGACGCGAAAAAGACAACCTGGGCTACCGTCCTCGTTACAAGGAAGGCTATTTTCCGGTTCCGCCCACCGATCACTACCAGGATCTGCGCAGTGAAATGGTGCAGACCATGATCAAGTGCGGCTTGAACATCGAGTGTCACCACCACGAGGTCGCCACCGGCGGGCAGGCTGAGATCGACCAGCGTTTCGACACGCTGTTGAAATCGGCCGACAACATGATGCTCTACAAGTACATCATCCGTAACGTGGCCAACCAGTACGGTAAGACCGTCACCTTTATGCCCAAGCCGCTGTTCGCCGACAACGGCAGCGGGATGCACACCCACCAGAGTCTGTGGAAGAGCGGCAAGCCGCTGTTCGCCGGCGACTGCTACGCAGGTCTGAGCAACCTGGCTCTCTGGTACATCGGCGGCCTGCTGAAGCACGCCCGCGCGCTTTCGGCACTCATTGCGCCCACCACGAACAGCTACAAGCGCCTGGTGCCCGGCTACGAAGCGCCCGTGAATCTGGCCTACTCGCGCCGCAACCGTTCGGCAGCCTGCCGCATTCCGATGTACTCAGCCAGCCCGAAGGCCAAGCGCGTCGAGTTTCGCCCGCCCGATCCGTCGGCCAATCCCTACATGGCCTTCGCCGCCATGCTGATGGCCGGTCTGGACGGAGTGCTGAACAAGATCGAGCCTGGCGAACCACTGGACAAGGACATTTACGATCTCTCTCCGGAGGAAATGAAGAACGTGCCCTCCATGCCGGCTTCGCTCGAAGAGGCGCTAAGCTGCCTGGAAGACGATCACAGCTTTCTGCTCAAGGGCGATGTCTTCACCGAAGAGCTGATCGAAACCTTCATCGACTACAAGCGCAAGAACGAAGCGGATGCCGTGCGCCTGCGGCCGCATCCCTACGAGTTTGCTCTGTACTACGACATCTGATTGCCGGCTGAAGTCGTTCAGGTCAGCATCTCTCCCGGCGGGCTTCCGAAGCGCGCGGTTTCAGAAGCCCGCGTCACGCCTCTGGGCATGGCGGGAGACGCCTGCGCGCATCCCGCGATTCACGGCGGTCCGGGGAAGGCTCTGCTCCTGATCGCCGAAGAATCCCTGGAAGAGCTGAAAGCCATGGGATATCCGCTCTATGCCGGGGCGCTGGGCGAGAACGTGACCACTCGCGGGCTGGATCCGGCGTCGCTGCGCCCGGGCCAGCGTCTCCGCATCGGGGGTGAGGTCGAAATCGAGCTGACCTCCCCGCGGCGGCCCTGCAACAGCCTCGACGTCTATGGTTCTTCCCTCAAGAGGGACCTCGCCGGTCCCAGAGCCGGCTTTTACGCCGCAGTTCTCAGGCCGGGCTTCATCCGCCCCGGCGATATAATCACAGTGGAAGCCACCCTGGCGTAATTTCCTGGTGGCGCAGGCTTCCGGATGCGCCACGAAAACGCATTAACCGTGCACCGCCTTCTCGAAGAAATCGCATTCCGCTATCCCGAGCGCGCCCGGAACAATATCGCGCGGCTGAGCGTGATTCCCGATGCCATTCAGGAGCGCATTCAGGTCCTGCTGGCCTCGCTGCCCGACCCGGACCATGCTCTCCACGCTCTCGCCCGTCTGTACGAGGAAGCCCCGGCGGGCTTCGCCCGCATTACCGACTCAGTGACCGCCCTCCGGTACTTCCTTACCGTAGCGTCTTACAGCAACTTCCTTTCGGAAGCGCTGCTGCGCCGGCCGGAATATCTCCTGGAAGTCGTGGCCTCGAGCGAACTCCACCGGGTGCTTACTCCGGAGGAGTATGAGGACCGGCTGGAGGACTTCCTCGGATCTCTGCTCCCTGGCGCGCCCGACCCGCTCGATTTGGCCCGGTTCCGGCGCCGGCAGTTGCTGCGCATTGTTCTTAGGGACGTGCTCGGGGTGGCCACCCTCTCCGACGTGGTCGAGGAACTTTCCAACCTCGCCGACGGCATACTCGAAGTCGCCCTGCGCAGAATCCGGAACGAACTGCTCGACCAGTACGGCGTTCCGCGTTGCGAACTGGCCGGCGGACAGACAGCCGAGTGCGGGTTTGCGGTCATCGCCTTGGGTAAACTTGGCGGCAAGGAGTTAAACTACAGCTCCGACATCGATCTCATGTTCCTGTATTCCGGCAACGGCCAGACCGATGGCCGGCAGCCTGTCTCCAACAAGGAGTTCTACAAGAAGGTCGCCAACCGCCTCACGGACCTGCTGTCAACCTACACGGCCGAAGGCCTCTGCTACCGCGTGGACTTGCGGTTGCGCCCGGACGGCCGCCTGGGCGAGGTAATTCACTCCCTGGACGGCGCCCGCGCCTATTACAAGACCCGGGGCCGGGACTGGGAGTTGCAGATGCTCATCAAGGCCAGGACTGCGGCGGGGGACCGCAAGCTGGGCCGCGAACTGCTGGACTTCGTCGAGCCGCTCATCTACCGCACCACGCTGGATTTTTCCGCGGTGGAATCGATGGCCGAAACGCGCGACCGAATGCGCCAGAAAGCCAGCAGCAAACGTCCCCGTATCGACGTCAAACTCGCCCATGGCGGCATCCGGGATATCGAGTTCCTGGTTCAGTGTCTCCAGCGGTTGCACGGCGGCCGCGAGCCGTGGGTCCGGCATGGCGGCACGCTGTTCGCGCTTCACCGGCTGCACGACAAGAACTTCCTCTCCGATACCGAGTTCGGCCGCCTGGCTTCGGCTTACCAGTTCCTGCGCCATCTCGAACACCGCCTTCAGTTTTGGGGCGACCGCCAAATCCACACTTTGCCTGAGGATCCCGAGGTGCTCGAGATCCTCGCCCGGGAGATGCCCCCGGGCCTGCTCGGCATGTCACCCTCGGCGGAGACGCTGACCCGGCAATTGCGGAGCCACCTGGACGGCGTGCAGGAAATCTATGAGCGCGTGATTCACGCCCAGCAGCCCATGTACTACGATGGTCTCGCCGGTCCGGACGGGGCCGCCGGGGATGAGCCTGCTGCCGAACCCGCTCCCGTGGATGCCGCCCCGGGACCGAGCAACCTCGAGCGCTTCCTTGATCAGCGGGCGCGCGGGCTGGCCCAGTCCCTGGCGCAGGCGCGTCTCCAACGCGGCCGCCTGCGATTCGAACATTTTCTCGAGAATGTGTTTTCCTCACCCGGTCTGCTGGTGCGGCTCGATGCGTCCCCGTTGCTGGTCGAGCGCGCCGTGGACCTGTTCGAGCACAGCCCCTATTTCTCGGACGGGCTGATCCGCAACCCCGAACTGGTGGAAGAACTCGGCTTCGACTCCCCGGCGCCGGGCGCGCAGGAGGAGGCGGATACCCTGCACGATAGCGACGCCCTGCGCCGCTATTTCCGCCGCCGCATGCTCAGAATTCAGGCTGCCAGCGTCTGCGGGCGCCGGCCCATTTTTGAAACTCTCGAGGAGACCTCCGACCTGGCCGACAGCGTCATCACCGCCGCTTACCGGCTCGCCCTGGAGCGCACGGCCGCTCTTACGCCTCCTTCCAGCGCCGCTTATGCCCCCCGCGATCAGATGGCCGTGATCGCCCTGGGCCGCCTCGGCATGCGTGAATTCGACCTGGCCTCCGACGCCGATCTGGTCTTCGTCATTCCCGACGCCGACGCCGATGAGCAGGTCTTCTGGACGCGCGTGGCCGAACAGATGATCAGCCTGATCAGCGCTTATACCGGCGACGGCACCATCTTCACGGTGGACACGCGGCTGCGGCCCAACGGCCGCGAGGGCGCTCTGGTGCAGACCGAGGGGGCTTATAAGAACTATTTCGGCCAGCGCGCCGAGGCATGGGAGGGTATCGCTTACATGAAGTCCCGTGCCGTTGCCGGCGACATCGAGCGCGCCACCGGCTTCCTTCACGATTTGCAGGAGGTGGATTGGCGGCGCTACGGCCAGGCCATGCGCTCCCGCCAGCAGTTGAAACAGATGCGCGCCCGCCTGGAGAAGGAGCAGGGCGCCCAAAACCCCCTCAAGGCCGGCCGGGGTGGTTTCTATGATATCGATTTTGCGCTCCTGTACCTGCGTCTGAAAGGAGCCGGGATTTTCTACAAGGTGCTCAACACTCCGGCGCGCATCGACGTTACCGAACAGATGGGCCACCTGGAACCCGGCGACGCCGCATTTCTCCGGGATGCCGCCACCTTCTACCGGGCCATCGATCACGGCCTCCGCGTTTCGACCGGACAGGCCCAGGGCGATCTGCCCACCGCGCCGGGGCAATTCGAGGTCTTGACCGAACTCGTCCAGCGCTGGACGCCTCCACGGCTCCATAACCGCCCCCTGGACGAACAACTGGCCCTGATTCGCACCAGGACGCGGGAGTACTTCGACCGGCTTTTTCGCTAACCCGCCGGGGTTCTCCAGCGGTGTCCGGCGCCCAGGGTTTTCTTCGCGTACTCCAGGCTGCGCTCCAGGTCCACCATCTGCTGCTGCTTGAGCGCCGCGGCGTACTCCGGCGGCTGCTTGCCGGCGCCCGCAACCATCATCGGACCCGTGAAGGGATGGCCTTTCTTAACCAGCGCCAGGAACCGTGCGAAATCCGCCGCGGGAAAGTCGGGGAAGGCGCTCCAGTAACCGGGTTCCAGGTAGGGCAGTACTTGAGGGGGGCGGCCCGTGATGATCTCCAGTTGCAGGGCCGCCTTCGGGGCGACCTTGCGCACGCCCGCAAGCCACGCAGCCAGATCGATGCACCCGTCGCCCAGGGCTACCCACTGAAACGCCGCGCCACGCGGATGCTCGTAGAGCGCCGTGTCGCGCACGTGGGTGGTGGTGACATAGGGTCCCAGAATCTCGAGCGTGAACTGAGGATCCTCCATCAGCCAGATCGGGTTGCCCGCATCCAGGCACACGCCTACGAAATCCTTGCCGGCCTCCTCGACCAGGGTCCTCAGTTCGCGCGCGCGCAAGTCCCCGTTATGATTCTCGATGGCGATCTTCACGCCGGTGTCCTGGGCCTGCTGCCGCACGGATCGGAGCACCTTCAGGGTGGCCTCCAGGTGCTTCGCCACCGGTCCGTTGGCCCGCCGTTCCGCCGCGCTGCCCACGAAGCAGCGCATCGACGGCGCACCCACGGCGCGCGCCACCTTCAGGCCCTTCAGGATGTACTCTTCGGGCGTGCCGTAGCGCGGGCTCCATGCCGACGAAGTCGGGCAGATGCATCCGATGCCGGCGTCGATGGCAATACCCAGGCGGCCGGCGTGTTCTTTGACCTTTGCAAGGTAGGCGGGTTCGAGGCTCTCGTACTCCCCAAACGAAGATATCTGAAGCGTGTCCAGTTTCAGCTTTGCGGCGTAATCGATCAGATCGAAGGCCTTCCACCGAAAATCGCGAATCGAGTACGTGTCATAGCCGAGGGCGATGAATTCGCCCGCGGAGAGGGGCATTGCCGCCGCCGCTCCGGTCTGGAGAAAAGTGCGCCGTAACATAGGGTTCATTTCCGGAATCGAAGGCCCCCGAAGGTCACCACGCTCTCCTCGTCGATGTTCCACTGCTCATAACGCAGCAGTTCGCCGCGAGCCTCCGGCACGGCCTTCAGGAAAGTATACAGCGGAGAGGCGCCGCACCATTTCAGATCGTCGCGGTTTTCCCTCACCAGCGACCAGAAACCTTCGGCGTCGCCCTCCACGATGCGGCCGATGCGGGCCTGGTCCCGGGCCGCCACCTCCAGCATTACCCCTTGCTCCGCACGCGCGGGGAACGGATCCCCGTAGCGCCGTCCCATGTGGGCCATGTCTATGCCGAGCACCCAAAACAGGCGTTCCTGTTCCCGGCAGGCCATCTCCCGCAGCGCGTCCAGGAAACGCCGCACGTCTTCGTCCTGGTCCGGCATGCCGCCTCGCTCGTGCGGCTTCAGGTAAGCGCCGCACAGCACGGGCAGGATGCGGATCGACGGGCCGTAGAGATGTTGCAGGAACAGCACCTGAAACTCGATCGAGTGCTCGATCGCATGACAATAGTCTTCCATCTTGACGGCCGGGCCGCCGTTCGCCGCCAGCCAGTCAACCAGCGGCCGGTCGGTGGACGTTTGGCCGAAGGGGGTGAGAAAAGGTTTGCGGGTGAGGCCGAAGCGCTCCGGCTCTCCGTAATGGGAGGTGCCCAGGATGACAAAAGTGCGGTCTTTCAGATCCGGCGGCATGGCGCCGTAGGCAGCCTGGTACGACTGCCAGCCGCCATGCGGGCTCACGTGAGGGGAGGCAATGCCGCAGAGTCCGGACAACGGCGCGCGGCGCCCGGCGTGGTTCATGTACTGGCCCAGCAACTCTCTCAACCCCTGCGCGTCGGCCGGATAGGCCGATCCGGCCAGCAGGGCGTCGCGGGCCGGAGCCGCGGCGAACTCCATTTGCCGCTGGTCTCGCAGGCGGTAGAAGACATCGTCCTCGAGGAACCCGCTCTTGCTCAGGGTATCGATGAGATGGCGTCCGATCTCGCCCACCCGCAGGTCTCCGGTCAGGCGCACCAGCATTTCCCGCAGATCCAGCTCGGTAGCCTGTCCGTCAAACAGAGTCAGGCACTCAGTCAATGCCGGGGGGACAATAATGACCGCTTCCGAATAGTGGAACGGGTCCCGGATCAGCAGGCCGGGACGGTCCGGCGCTGGTGAGCGGGAGAACTCCAGGTTCAGGCGAAGGCGGGGGAGCGGTTGAGACATCCAAATCCATCATACCGCCCGCCCTCTGCGGCTCTCAGCGGGCGATCTGCTCTTTGGGAGTCGCCAGATAGCCGATGATCTGATCCTTCTTCACCTGGTTGACGACGATTTCGTAAGGCTGGCGCGCCTTCGAGGTGTAGAACTGGACCGGCTCGTTGATGGTCTTGTCTTTCTTCTCGGTCTTCTTGTCGTCCGCGAAGACCTCCACAGTGTAGCGGTTCCTCTTGGCGTCGGCCTTCTTCAGCAGCAGTGTGATATCGCCCACACGCTGGGGTTGCTTCGTCTTTCCGAGGTTGAACTCGAAGTAGTTGCGCTCGCCAAGCCGCTTGAGCGCCGCCAACTCTTTTGAGTTCGTGGCCACCAACCCGCTGGTGACGCCCAGATCCCCGGTGACCCGCTTCAAGTCGGCAATGGTCTTGTCCAGCTCGGATTTCGTGCTGGCCACCTCGGTCTTCACGTTGCTGACTTCGGTCGACACGTTCTCAAGCTTGGAGGTAGCCGTAGTGGCTACCTGCTTCACCTGGTTCAGTTCGCTTGCAACCTGCTGGTGCTGCCGCTGTTGCTCCTCGGCCAGCCGGCGCGCCACCTGGTCGGTGCGGCTCAAAGCCTCGCTCTTTGCCTGGCTGGCGGCCTGAACGGCCTGCTGCCGGGTCGTATCCAGCTCGTTCCGTAGATTGTCCAGGTGACGGCGCTGGGATTCCGTGGTGACGGAGGCCAGTTCACGTACATTGGCAATCTCGGTGGAAAGCGCCTCGCGCTGTTTGGTCAGATCCCCCTTCAACCGGTCCACCTGAAGGTACAGGTAGATGTTGGAAGCGACCAGCGCGAGCACGGCGCCGATCAGGATGGCGGACTTCAGGTTCGATTCCCCGGACGGAACCGTATAAGCTGGTGATGGATCGCTCACAGGTTAAACTCCTCTGGCTCTATTCTTATAGTATAGATCGCTTTGCTAACCTGCTGGTTTCAGCGGGTTAAATAAAGAAACCGTCATGAACGCCTGGGATCTGGAGTATTCCCGCGGGGGCATCCCGTCCAGTTATCGCCAAGAACCCTCCGGAGCGCTTACGTGGGCGCTCGCCAACTGGCGCACCCTGACCGGGCGTGACCGTCCGGTCAGCGCCCTGGATGTGGGCTGCGGAACGGGGCGCAACGCCTGCTATCTGGCGTCGCTGGGGATCGATGTGCTTGCCTTCGACAGTTCCGAAAGAGCCATCGAACTCGCCCGGGAACGCGTCTGCCCGGCGCGCTTCCTGGTCCATGACCTCAGCGACGGAATACCCGCCCTCAATGCCGGTTTCGACCTGGTTGCCGACATTTTTGTTTACAAGCACCTCGTCGACGCCGGGCTCCGGGCGGCCTATCGAAACGAACTGGCCCGCGTGCTCAAGCCCGGCGGCAGGCTGCTGGTTTCTCTGGCCGAGCCCGAAGACGGCTACTACGGCGCCTGCCCGGAACCGCAACCCGGACGGCGCCCGCGGGTCGTCGTCGACCCGGCTGCCGGCATCGCCAGCGTGCTGTTTTCCCTGGCTGAACTCGAAGCCGAGTTCGCGGGCCGATTCGAGCTGGAGATGGCCTGGCGCAAGCGCAAGCCCGGGCCGATGCACGGCACGACTTTTATGAGGCGCACGCTGGCCTCGATTTGGATAAAATCGGACTTCAAGTGAGATTCCAGCCTCTCTACTACCCCGAACGGCTGCACATCGTGAATCCGGAAGGCGATGTCGGAATCGCCACGCTCTGGTCGCGCGTCGAGCAGGTGATCCAGGTCATCGAGGATCTGGGAATCGATCTGCGCCCGGCCTCCTCCCGCGTGGCCGTCGTCGCCAATCTGTACGGCAACGGCCTGCCGCAGATGTTGCGCAATCTGCTCTGGAATCCCCAGATCCGCCACCTGCTTGTGTTAGGACAGGACCTGTCGGGCTCGCGCCAGGAGCTGATCCAGTTCTTCGAGCGGGGTCTCGAGGAGGTGGAGTATCTGGGTTCGGCGGCGCACCGGATCGTGGGTACCCGCCGCATCATCGACCCCACCGTCACTCCGGCCGATTTCGGGGGGCGGATCCGCCTGACGGCCCTGGGGAAGATCGGGGATTCGGAGACCGGTCCGCGCCTGCGCGCGTTCTTTGCCGGCTTGCCCCCGGCGGAGCCTTGCTCCGCCGAGCGGCGAAATGTGCCCATCCCCGAAGTCACGGTCGAGCGGTTTCCCTCCGAACCGCGCGCCCACACCATTGTGCGGCGAACGCCGCTCGAAGCCTGGGAGGAACTGGTCTTCCGTCTGGTGCGTTTCGGCTACCGGGTGAAGCTGCGTAAGGGCGAGCGCGTGGAACTGCAAAACACCAAGGTCATCATCGAGCAACCGGTGGAGGACGCCGCCGCGGATCTGTTGCAGTACGGCTTTTCACTCGACCATTTTCACGACTATCAGACACGGATGCTGGATGGGAGCAAGCCGGCCGACCTTTCCTACACGTACGGGAACCGCCTGCGCGAATACTTCGGACACGATTCCCTGGCCATCGCCATCGAGCGCCTGAAAGCTGATCCGGAAGCGCGCCATGCCTACATTGCCCTGTGGGACAACTTTCGGGACCTGCCCGAAGGCCACGCCTGCCCCTGTTTCGTCTCCGCGTTCTTCCGGCGCTTTGACGGCAAGCTGACGCTTACCGCCACGTTCCGCACCCACAACGTGATGAGCGCCTGGCTTGAGAACGTATACGGCCTCATGGCGATTCAGCGCTATGTCGCCGAACGAGTGGGAATGACGCCGGGAGCCATCACCGTCATCAGCCACTCGATCAGCGTGTCCGGCGAACCCGGCGTCCTCGCGAACGCCAAGAAGGTGGCGCAAGCCAAGAAAACCGACGATGAGGTGGACCGCCAGACCGGCCGGCGCCAGCCGCGCTACGACCCCCACGGCAATTTCACGGTGACCGTGGACCGGGAAGCCGGCGAACTCGTGGTCCAGCATTCCTTCGAGGGGATGAAGATCGGCGAATACCGCGCCAGGACGGCCGAAGCGCTGGAGGACCAGTTGGCCCGCGATGTGGCGCTTTCGGAAATTTCGCACGCCCTGTACCTGGGCCGCGAGATCGCGCGAAAGGAGATGGAACTGAAGCGTGGAGCACGCCCGGATCCTCCTGTTTGATATCGGTTCCACGCTGATCGAAGGGCCCGACTCCGGTCCGGCGCAGCGCTTCGCCGATCTGCTTGGGATCGAGAAGCGAGCCGTGCGCGATCTGCTGTTCCGCACCGAGCTGAGCGGGCCGGAAGACCTTGCCGCGCGCCTGGCCCGGCAGTTTGCCGCCGGCGCCGCGCGGGCCCTGGAAGTGTCCGCTTCGCTATGGCGCGCGCAGATCGAAGAGGCCTACGTGCTGCCGGGAGCCCGGGAGGCGATTGCGCGCCTCAAACAGGCCGGCATCCGGCGCGGCTATCTCTCCAACATCTGGCCGCCTTTCTACCAGCGCTTCGCCCTCGAGTTTCCCGAGGAGGCCGCCTCGGGGGATTGTTTCCTCTCTTTCCGTACCGGGTTGATGAAGCCGGACCTGGAGGCGTTCCGGGCCGCGCTTGACCGCTGCGGCGTCGAACCGTCCGCCGCGGTGATGGTGGGGGACACCTACAAGGCCGATATCGAGCCGGCTCTTCGCCTGGGCATGAAGGCCATCTGGATCCTGCACCGGCCCCATAAGGAACGGCGCGACCTGGCGCGGGTCCTCAACGGAGAGGCCCGGCGCCCGCATCTTACCCTCACCTCGATTGCGGAGTTGCTTCCCGAGCATGCCATAATGTCCCCTTCATGCGAATCCTGAAATACGAGACTTTTGACGAACCAGAGCTGCTGGCCCGGCTGAAACGGACCCGGTTGCGCGGGCACGGCCAGCCGGAGATCTACGCCGCCGCCGAGCTCGAGCTCGTGCGGCAGGCCGACCCGGAATCGCTGGTTCCCGCCCAGCGCTACGTCCTGTTGCCGGATCTGAACTCCATCCTGAGCCTGTACGAGCAGTTTGAGCGCCTGGGCATCGACATCTTCGATCTGCGCGGGGGCTTGCTGTTCTGGCGCGACCAGGAGGAGGGCCCGATTCCACTCATTCCGCCCATGATCGAAGAGTCCGCCGAGCCCGACGGCAGGCGCGTGCTGCTGATCAACGACGGCATCCACCGGGTCTACTGCGCCCGGAAGCTGGGCAAGCGCATCAACGTCGTGGTGGCGCGGGGAGTTCCGCCCGAGTATCCGTACTACGCCTATGCCCTTCCCGACGGGTGGGCCGGCGTGACCGAACTCGCCGAATTGCCCGATGGTTTCCAGAAAAAGGAGTATCGCGACCCGCTCAACTACAAGGCCCTGTTCCGCGATTTCAACGCCGTACTGCCCGGCGTGCAGAAACAGCGCAAGCGGTCCAACCCGGAACACTTGCAAGCCTGAAGGTTTCGCTACCGGGTCATGCGCATGTGCTCTTTGAGCAGGCAGCGGTCCATTACCACCGTCAGACCCGCCTCGCGCGCCCGGGCGGCGGCTTCTTCGTGGATCACGCCTTCCTGCATCCAGACGGCCTTCGCGCCGATCCGGATGGCTGATTCCACAATGGCCGGAACGTATTCGCTACGGCGGAAAATATCCACAATGTCGACAGGCTCCGGCACGGATTCCAGATCGGGGTAGCATTTCTCCCCCAGGATCTCCGGGACCAGAGGGTTGACCGGGATGATCCGGTAGCCGGCCTTTTGCATGTACCGGGCCACCCCGTGGCTGGGCCGGTAGCGTTTGTCCGAGAGCCCGACGACGGCGATGGTGCGGGCGGATCGAAGAAGATCGTAAATGGCCTGTGTCGAGTTCATCGGACCAGTTTGCGGAACTGCTCGACCTCTTCGGCGGTCAGCCGCCGGAACTGACCCGGTTGCAGGCTTCCCAGACTCAGAAATCCGATCCGGATCCGCTTCAGTTTCTCCACCAGCCGGCCAAAGTGTTTGAACATGATGCGAATTTGATTCTTCCGGCCCTCGATGAGTCGCACTTCATACCAGGGGTTGGCGGCCCGGCGGACCAGTCTGAGTCCGGCCGGGGCGGTCCGGCGGCCGGAAAGCGGGATGCCCCGGCGGAAGCTTTCTTCCTGTTCAGGCGACAGCGGCCCGTTCACTTTCACCAGGTAAGTCTTTGGAATGTGGGTGGAAGCCGCCGTGATCGCGTTGGCCAGCTCGCCGTCGTTGGTCATGATCAACAGCCCTTCGCTGTGGTAGTCCAGCCGCCCCACGGGGAAGACGCGTTCCTTGACGCCGGTGAGCAGGTCCATCACCGTCCGGCGGCCCTGCGGGTCGCTGACCGTGGTGACGCACCCCGCGGGTTTGTACAGGGCGAGATAGACCAGACGCTTGGGCGGGCGCAACAGTTTGCCATCCACCTTGATGTGGTCGCGATCGAGATCGGCTTTCGCGCCCAGAGTCGCCACCACCTGGCCGTTGACCGTTACGCGGCCTTCCCGGATGATCTCCTCAGCTTTCCGCCGCGAGGCGATCCCGGCCCGCGACAGGATTTTCTGCAAACGCTCTTCGCCCATCAGACGTCAGCTTTGCCTTCCGGCGCGCCGTTTTGCGCCTCAGTCGCGCCGGGGCCGGCGGGTTGCGGAGCCTCCGCGACAGGCGCTTGCGGCACGCTCTCCGGTTCGGACCCGTTGGGGGCCTCGGCGTCGGTCACCGCCAGCCGCCGCAGCTCTTCAAATTCCTTCAAAGAGGGCAACTCGCTCAGATCTTTCAAGCCGAATTGAACCAGGAACTCCTTGGTGGTCTTGTACAGGATGGGTTTTCCGAGAACATTCTTGCGGCCCGCAGCCGCAATCAGCTTGCGGTCGAGCAGAGTTTTCAACACGCCCGCTCCCTGCACGCCGCGGATTTCCATGATTTCGGGCGCCGTCACCGGCTGCTTGTAGGCGACTACCGCGAGCGTCTCCAGCGCCGCCAGCGACAGCTTCAAGGGCGGCTTCAGCTTTTTCACGAAAGCCCGCACCGCCTCGTGATGCTCGGGTTTGGTGGCCATCTTGTAGCCGCCGGCGACCTCGCGAATCGTCAGGCCCCGCTCGGGCCGCTCGTATTCGGCCACCAGTTCGTCGAGCAGTTGCGCGATCTCGTCGCGCGGCCTGCCCAGGGCATCCGCTATCTGGGCGCCCGCCAGCGGTTCGTCGGTGACGTAGATGATGGCCTCCAGCACCGCCTTCAGGCGGTCGCGCTCGGCGCCGCCGGCGGGGGCTTCGGCCGTGAACGGCAGCAGTTGCTCGGCGGACACGGCCTCGGCGGGCGTCTCGGTCTGCTCCTCTGTCCTTTCGGTCCGGGTGATTTCAGTCGGTTCCATTCCGCTCAGGTGTAGTCCTTCTCAATGGCGCTCACAGCGTCGGGCGAAGCTGCGGCCTGCTCGAACAGCCTGTGGCGCTTGAGCGCGATTTCGCCGAACATTTCCTTCTGCGTCACTACGGCGGCCTGCATCCTCACCAGTTCGAGCACGGCCAGAAACAAGGCGATCATGGCGCGAATGCCGCGTTGCTGCTCGATCAGGCGCACGATATAGATGGGCTCGTCCGGCCCGGCATTGCGCAGCAGGGACTTCAGATGAAGCACCATGTCGGCCACCGAGACATCCTCTCCGGACACCTCGTAGATGGGGCGTTTCCTGGCGCGCTCCAGAATCTCGCCAAAAGCCTTCACCAGGTCGAACAGGCTGACGGCCAGGCCCGGATCTTCGTTCTCGTCCAGAAAGTGGTGAAGCTGCGGATTGGACCAGACGTTTTCTTCGATCATTCGCTTCTGTTGGAGCATTTCGGCGGCGTTCTTGAAGCGCTCGTGCTCCAGCAGCTTTTCCACCAGTTCCTGGCGCGGATCGTCCTCCGGAGACATCTTCTCCAGTTCCGGATCGCGCGGCAGCAGCATCCGCGACTTGATATGGATCAGGGTCGCGGCCATATAGACGAATTCGGCCCCCAAATCGATATCCAGAATGCGCGCCTTCTCCATGTACTCGAAGTACTGAGCGGTGATGGTGGCGATCGGAATATCGCGGATATCGATCTGTTGCTTGCGTATCAGGTCAAGCAGCAGATCGAGCGGGCCGTCGTAGCGCTCCAGGTGGAAAGTTAAAGGCGATGACACCGTATTTCACGATAGCATGGGCCGCCGGCTCACAGCGGCAGCCGGGCGGTGTGGCGACCGGCGAGGCGGTCCTGGAGCCGCTGTTCGCGCCGCCGCAGCTCGGGTGTGTTCTCGATCGCCAGTGCGCTGCGGGTCATTTCGAGCGCCATCGAGTAGTTGCGCTCGCGATGTTCGTAGTACTTGGCCAGCTCGCCGTAAGCCCGGATCCGGAACGGATTGCGGGAGGCGGCCAGCTCCGTGAAACCCGCCAGCGCCGCTGCCTCCCGGCCCAATTTCTTCTCCACGACGGCGATGTCCCACAGGGTTCGAAACAGCAGGTCGTCGGGAAGGCCCAGATCCACCGCCCGGCGCAGCAACGCCAGGGCCTCCTCCTGCCGCCCGGACTGGAGCAACCAGCGCGCGATCCCGATCAGGTCCGCTCCGTGGCGCACCTTCGCCTTCTCCGGCGCGCGGAAGGCGAAAGGCACAATCGCCGTCAGGCACGCCAGCGACAGAATGTCCATCGCGTTGTGGTGGAATATCGGCGCCAGGTCGAAGGCCTGTTTGGTGCGCAGGTATTCAAAGTAGTAATAGGGGATCATTTCGCCGGGCAGGTCGCCCTGGCGCTCCACTCCCAGAATCTGGTACTCCAGATCCACCAGGCGGCAGCTTTCCAGGCGCAGCTTCCAGAGCCGCCGCGCGCCGAACAGCAGGTCCAGGTGCTCCATCCTCTGGAAGGGCGGTTTCGCCCGCGCCATCCGGTAGCGGGTCTCGAGCAGGGGTTGGTCGTAGGTCTTGCCGTTGTAAGTGATCAGGACGTCAAAGCGCGCCAGGTAAGCGGCCAACCCGGAGAGCAGGGAAGCCTCCTCGCCGAAGTCGCGCATGAAGAACTGGCGGACCCGAAAGCCCGCTTCGTCAATGCTGCCGACTCCGACCAGAAACGCGTACGTTCCCGTTCCCCCGGCCAGTCCCGTAGTCTCGGTGTCCAGAAACGCCCACCCCGCCGGGCGTGTCACCGGAACAGCGCCCTCGGAGAGCGAAGCCAGGATGTCCTCAGGCAGTTCCGCCAAATCGGAGATATCCACGCAGCCGTGGCGCCGGTGCCGCTCCCAGAGCCGTTCGGTCTCAAAGTGCTCGCCTGCCTCCGTCCGGACGACCTCTCCGGAGAAGATTTCCTCGGCGAAGTACCGGACCGGGTGTGAGGATCTGGGCGGCGCGGCGGGGGCGGGTGATTCGTACTTCTTGTCGATGCGCGCGATCTTGCGCCGCAACAGCGCCAACTGTTCCTGGATATCCGTCATGCTTCGCCCGGTCTTCGCCCAGTATAGCCGATTCCGGGCTTGTGCGCCCAGGCCTTAACCGTCTCAAGTACCGTCTCAAGTGGCGTGGCCCGGCGGCCTGAATGCGGCCAGACCGCTCGATGTGTAATGCTACATTCGGAACGAGACTCCATGCCGACTCGATCCTGGCTCGAGATCACCGTCCTCGCCGTGCTGCTGGCAGGCTCGGCAGTTGCCTTCTGGCTCCGCTTCCGGGTGGTTCTGCGCGCCGTGCTCGGCGCCAGGCCGGACGCCGATTTCCAATTACGCCCCCTGGCTCCGCGAGTGCGGCAGTTCGTCTCCGAAGTGCTGCTGCAATCCAAAGTCGTTCGTGAGCGGCCTCTTCCCGGCCTGGCGCACGCCTTGGTTTTCTGGGGCTTTTGTGCGTTTGCGGTGGTGAGCCTCAACCACCTGCTGGAAGGTTTCGGCGTCAGATGGCTGGCGCGTGACGGCGCGGCCCGCAGCTATTTCCTGCTGGTTGGAGTCCTTGCGGCAGCCGTGGCCGTGTCCATTGCCGGCCTGGCGGTGCGGCGCTTCGTCGCCCGGCCACGGTGGCTCGGCGAGGTCTCGATCGAGTCCGGTGTCATCGCTTTGCTGATCTTCATTCTGATGGCTACCTACCTGGCGGCCTTTCCTTACCCGGACAGCCGGCTGAACTGGTGGCTGCACACCCTGGCTTTGGTCGTATTCCTGCCCTTGATCCCTCATACGAAACACCTCCACCTGATGCTCAGCCCGGTGACGGTCTTTCTGCGGCGCGATGGTTTCAGCAGGATTCCCCCACTGGCCGGCGATGAGGACCTGGGGATCGAGGCCGGAAAGGACCTCACGCGCCTGGCGGCGCTACAGGCTTACTCCTGCGTCGAGTGCGGGCGCTGCACCGAACATTGTCCGGCCTACAACACCGGCAAGGTACTGAACCCCAAAGAGGTCATCCTCGGCTTGCGGCGGTATCTGAACGGGCCCGGGACCGGCGGTGGCGAACCCGTTCTGGACGGATACGTGCCGCTGGAAGCGGTCTTTCAATGCACCACTTGCGGCGCCTGCGAGTACCAATGCCCGGTGGGCATTCAGCATCTGCCCCTGATCGTCGGGTTGCGCCGCGGCGTGGTGAACACGGGCCGGTGGGAGGACGAGTACGGCGTCAAGCTGTTCACCGCTCTCGAGCGCAACGGCAACTCGCTGGGCTTTTCGGCCACTGACCGCCAGAAGTTCATCGAGAAGAGCGGCCTGCCTCTTTTCGACGGGTCGCAGGAGTATTGTCTCTGGCTCGGCTGCATGGGGTCGTACGATCCGGGAGGGCGCGAGACGGCGCTCGCGCTGGCCAAGGTGTTACGGTATCTTGGCATTTCTTTCGGTGTCCTGAGCAAAGAGAAGTGTACGGGCGATCCGGCCCGGCGGCTCGGCAACGACTACCTTTTCCAGCAACTCGCCGAAGCCAACATGGAGCAGTTTGACGCGGCCGGGGTGAAGAAGCTGGTTTCCATCTGCCCGCACTGCGTGCGCACCATCGGAACCGACTGGGTTGAGTTCGGAGCCAGCTATGAGATTCAGCACCACAGCGAACTGCTGGCCGCGCATTACAACCGCCTGCCGCGAACGGCCCGCACGGAAGAGCGCGTCGTTTTTCACGACCCGTGCTACCTGGGCCGGTATCGCGGCGTATACGACCAGCCGCGAGAGATTGCCGCTCGTGGCGGGGCGGTTGTCGAGCCTCCCAGGACCAGGGAACGCTCGCGCTGCTGCGGCGCAGGTGGCGGGCTGATGTTTCTCGGCGAGGAAAAAGGCGCCCGCGTGAACATGGACCGCGCCCGGGAGCTGGTCGCCACCGGAGCGCCAACCATCGCCGCAGCTTGCCCGTTCTGCCGGACCATGTTTCGCGACGCCCTGGACCAGATCGGCCCCGCGACGCCGCGGCTGGTGGATATTGCCGAGCTGGCGGCGCTGTCCCTCGAGCGATGATTCGACGGACCGGGTTCTGCGCCCCCCCTTAATTCCGCACGGCGGTGTAAAGCGTTTGGGTCCCGCTCACACCATCCAGAGTGAACGTCAGCGGCACGGCGTCGCTGTCCGCCATACTGGGCACCACCACGTTGAACTGATACAGTCCGACCGTTCCAGGGGCCAATCCTGCGTATGACACCGTGGCCGGTGTCTCTCCGAAGCGGATTTCGAGCGGTTTGGCCAGCGCGGTCCTCTGCTGGGCGATTTCACCCGCGTCCACAATTGGGACCACGGGACCGAAGCCGACACCGTACAACACGATCGTCTCTCCGGGATGAGCGGGGCGGGACGTGATGCCCTCTACCGCCCCGGCAGGAAGGACGTACGTCGTGTTGTCGCTGAACAGCGCCCCCACGTACTGCCTCTCGCCGACCTTCAACGAGGGGGGAGCGTACAGCCCCGGCTGGGTTGCACTTATAGTGACCGTGTAGGGCACGCTGGTCCCGGCCGGGGTGGTAACGGTCAGTTCCTGCGGACCGGCGGCGACGTTCGCCGGCACCTGCACGTTCAACTGGGTGGGGCTGACGTAGGCAACAAAGGCAGCCCGGCCGCCGATTGTCACCTTCACTCCATCCAGCGACGTGGGAGCCTTGATCCCATTGAAATCGTCGCCCGCCCAGGCGCGCGAGCTTCCCGCCAGGTTGGACCCGTAAATCTCGATCCAGGAGCGCTGCGCCACCGGCGAGAACGCTCCGAAGGCCGAGGCGCTGACCACTCCGCCCGCCTTGATGACCGGGATCCCTCCCGGGGGCTCGGGAACGGGTGTGAGCAGCCGGATCCGGCTGTTCTGAGTATCCGCGATGTAGATCCTGCCGGAGGCATCCACGGCTATGCCGGAGGGGAACCGGAGTTGGGCGCTGGTGGCCGGGCCGCCGTCCCCGCCATCCCCGATCCGCTCATTGCCGGCCACGGTCGCAATCGTGCCCGACGGTGTGACCACCCGGATCCGGCTGTTGATGCAGTCCACGATCAACAGGTTTCCGTACGCATCCACCGCCAGGCTGGTTGGGTGGTTGAGCGTGGCCTGGGTGGCGGAGCCGTAATCCCCTGAAAACCCTCTTATGCCGTTGCCGGCTACCGTTGTGATGGTGCCGTCGGTTGCAATCCTGCGAACGACGCTATTACCCCTGTCGGCGACGTAGAGATTGCCTGCCGCGTCCAGCACCATGCCCTGTGGGTTGCTGAGAAGGGCGCCGGTAGCCGCGCCGTTGTCGCCAGCGTAACCCTGAGAGCCGTTTCCGGCCACCGCGCTGATGGTCCCGCCCGCCACCTTGCGGATGGAGTGGTTGCCCGAGTCGGCGATGTACAGGTTGCCGGCGCTGTCCACCGCCACGGCAATCGGGTCTTTCAGTTCGGCTTTGGTTGCCGAACCTCCGTCCCCGGAGTACCCCGCGGAGTTGCTCCCGGCCACCGTGCTGATGGTGCCGCTGGCCGTGACTTTACGGATCACATGGTTGCCGGAATCCGCAATATACAGGTTGCCGGCGCTGTCCACCGCCACGCCGCAGGGGTAAGATAGCGTGGCGCTGGTTGCCGCGCCATTGTCCCCGGAGTAGCCCTGAGTGCCGTTGCCGGCCACCGTCGTGATGGTGCCGTCGGGGGCCATTTTGCGGATCCGGTGGTTCAGTTGGTCGGCGATGTAGAGGTTGCCCGAGGCGTCAAGAGCCAGCCCGAAAGGGTCGTTGAGCTGGGCGCTGGCAGCCGGGCCCCCATCCCCGGCATAACCGCTCGCGCCGGTTCCGGCCACTGTCGTGATTGTGTACCTGGGTAGCCCCTGGGTTTGACCCAAGGCGGGCAGCAGTAAAGCTGCGATTCCCACCACACAGCAGGGAATGCTTCCCTTCCAATTACGATTGCCTGATGTCCTGAATTCCATGGAATTGTGCGCCGCCTGCGACCAGGGTCTTGCGGTCCCGGTTCCTGACACTCGGATTCCGCCCCAAGCGAACCTCTATAGACGGACCCCATCGGCCGCCGGTTTCCGGATGTTCGGGTGGGGTTGGTGCGGATGAGAGGACTTGAACCTCCACGACCTTGCGGTCACATGGACCTGAACCATGCGCGTCTGCCAGTTCCGCCACATCCGCGGGTGGGACCAGCGACTATTGTTCCAAGAGTGAAGGTGAGTTGTCAAACCGGATTGCTTTGCCTTTTGGCCTGCTTGAGTATACTGGAAATTATCGCAGAACCAATTCTGGGGATCTACATGAGTGTAATCGCTGTGAACGTCCCGGCGGGCCGCCTCAGCCGGTTCTATGAGGCTTCCGTCGGCAAGAAGGCCGTGATGGCCGCAACCGGGGTCGTGCTGTTCGGCTACGTGGTGGGGCACCTGCTGGGTAATTTGCAGATCTTCTCCTCCGATCACGAGCAGATCAACCGTTACGCCCGTTTTCTGCATTCTTCGGCCGCCCTGCTCTGGGGTGTGCGGCTGCTGCTGGCCGCCTGTGTGGGGTTGCACATCGTCACCTCGGTGCAACTCTGGCTGCTGAAGCGAAGAGCCCGTCCCATCCGGTATCACCGGAAGGACGATGTGGGCGGCGACTATGCCTCCCGCACCATGATGTGGAGCGGCCCCATTATCGCGGCGTTCGTCGTCTTTCACCTGCTGCACCTCACCGCCGGCAAGGCGCCCGGTCTGCCGCTCGATCCGGAGAACGTCTACGAGAACGTCATCCGCGGTTTCCGGCACCTGTGGGTGTCGGTGGCGTACATTGTCGCCATCGCTCTGCTGATGACGCATCTATATCACGGGGTCTGGAGCATGTTCCAGAGTGTAGGCGCCAGCCACCCGCGTTACACCCCCGTGCTTCGGCGCCTGGCCAGGATGGTGGCGCTGGCGCTGGCGGCCGGCTACATCTCCATCCCCGTCTGGGTGATGGTCCGGTTCGGTGTTCAGTAGGGAGCCCACGACATGGAACTCAACGCAAAAGCTCCGTCAGGTCCGATCGAGAAGCGCTGGGATAAGCACCGCTTCGATATGAAACTGGTGAACCCGGCCAACAAGCGCAAGTACACGATTCTGGTGGTGGGTTCCGGCCTGGCCGGCGGCTCGGCCGCGGCTACACTCGGCGAACTGGGCTACAACGTCAAGTGCTTCTGCTTCCAGGACAGCCCGCGTCGCGCGCACTCCATCGCCGCGCAGGGAGGCATCAACGCCGCCAAGAACTACCGCAACGATGGCGACAGCATCTACCGGCTGTTTTACGACACGGTGAAAGGCGGCGATTTCCGTTCGCGGGAGTCCAACGTGTACCGCCTGGCGCAGATCAGCGTGAACATCATCGACCAGTGCGTGGCCCAGGGTGTGCCGTTCGCGCGCGAGTACGGGGGGTTGCTGGATAACCGCTCCTTCGGCGGCGCGCAGGTGTCGCGCACCTTCTACGCGCGCGGGCAGACCGGGCAGCAGCTCCTGCTCGGGGCGTACCAGGCCCTCCAGCGCCAGGTAGCCGCCGGACAGGTGACCATGATTCCGCGCACCGAGATGCAGGAACTCGTGGTGGTGGACGGCAGGGCGCGTGGCATTGTGACCCGCAACCTGATCACCGGCCGGATCGAGTCCCACTGGGGCGACGCCGTGGTGCTGGCCACCGGTGGGTACGGCAACGTCTTCCATCTGTCCACCAACGCGAAAGGCTGCAATGCCAGCGCCATCTGGCGGGCGCACAAGAAAGGCGCCCTGTTCGCCAACCCGTGCTTCACCCAGATCCACCCCACTTGTATCCCGGTGACCGGCGACTACCAGTCCAAGCTCACCCTGATGAGCGAGTCGCTGCGCAACGACGGGCGCATTTGGGTGCCTCTGAAGAAAGGCGACACGCGCCCCGCGAGCCAGATTCCCGAGAGCGAGCGCGACTACTTCCTGGAGCGCAAGTACCCGAGTTTCGGCAACCTGGTGCCCAGGGACGTTGCTTCGCGCAACGCCAAAGCGGTATGCGACCAGGGGCGCGGCGTCGGCCCGGGCGGCCAGGGCGTCTACCTTGATCTTGCCGAGGCCATCCAGCGCCTCGGCCGCCACGTCATCCAGGAGCGTTACGGCAACCTGTTCGACATGTACGAGCGCATCACCGCCGAAGACCCTTACCAGGCGCCCATGCGCATCTACCCCGCCAGCCATTACACGATGGGCGGGCTGTGGGTGGACTACAACCTGATGAGCACCATCCCGGGACTCTTCGTTCTGGGTGAAGCGAATTTCTCCGATCACGGGGCCAACCGCCTGGGCGCCAGCGCGTTGATGCAGGGCCTGGCGGACGGTTACTTCATTCTGCCCTACACGATCGGCGACTACCTGGTGCAGGCTAAGCTCGAGAAGGTGGACGGCGGGCATGCGGCCTTCCGTGACGCCGAGGCCGCCGCCGCGCAATTCATCCGGCGGCTGCTTGCGATCCGGGGCTCCCGCAGCGTGGAGTCCTTCCATCGCGACCTGGGCCGGCTGGTCTGGGAGTACTGCGGCATGTCGCGCAACGCCACCGGTCTGAAGCAGGCCCTGAGCCAAATCCCCGAGTTGAGGGAGCGTTACTGGCGCGAGGTCAACGTCCTGGGCGGCGAGGAGGAATTCAACCAGCAGCTCGAAAAGGCCGGGCGCGTCGCCGACTTCATGGAACTGGCCGAGTTGATGTGCCTGGACGCGCTGGAAAGAAACGAATCCTGCGGCGGCCACTTCCGGGAGGAGTACCAGACGCCGGAAGGGGAGGCGCTGCGCGACGACGACCGGTACTGCTATGTGGCGGCCTGGGAATTCCAGGGCCCCGGGCGGAGGCCGGTGCTGCACAAAGAGCCGCTCACTTTCGAATACGTTATCCCCAGTCAACGGAGTTACAAATAATGAACCTCATCCTTCACGTCTGGCGGCAAAAGAGCGCGGATGCTCCGGGGCGCATGGTGCGCTACGAGGCCAGGGGCATAAGCACGCACATGTCGTTCCTCGAGATGCTCGACGTGGTGAACGAGGAGTTGATCGCCAAGGGCGAGGAGCCGATTGCGTTTGATCACGATTGCCGAGAGGGTATCTGCGGCATGTGCGGATTCATGATCAACGGCGTGGCGCACGGTCCCCGGCGGGGCACCACGGTGTGCCAGCTTCACATGCGGTATTTTCAGGATGGGGACGAAATCTACGTGGAACCGTGGCGCGCCCGGGCCTTTCCTGTCATCCGCGACCTGGTGGTGGACCGCAGCGCCTTTGATCGCATTATCGCCGCCGGAGGCTACGTCTCGGTCTCGACCGGCAGCGCGCCCGACGCCAACTCCATTCCGGTGCCCAAAGAGGACGCGGACCGCGCCATGGACGCCGCCGCCTGCATCGGCTGCGGAGCCTGCGTGGCCATGTGCCCCAACGCCTCCGCGGCGCTGTTCACCGGCGCCAAGATTACCCACCTGGGTTTGCTGCCCCAAGGACAGCCGGAGCGCCGGCGGCGGGCGCTCGCCATGGTGGCCCAGGCCGGCCGCGAACTTTTCGGCAGTTGCACCAACATCGGCGAATGCGAGGCCGTGTGTCCCAAGGAGATCAAGCTGGAAGTGATCGCCCGCATGAATCGCGATTTCCTCCGCGCCAGTTGGACCAGCCGCGACACGGGAGGTGACGGCGCCCGATAGGCCGTACCGCGGATGTATACCTTCGTATCCGTCCTGGCCGAGTATCCGATCCTCACGCTGTTCGTCGTCATCGGCCTGGGGTACCTCATCGGCGAGGTGAGCGTGTTCGGTTTCCGCCTGGGGGTGGCCGGCGTGCTGTTTGCCGGCCTGGCGGTCGGATCGCTGGATGCGCGTCTGGCGCTTCCGGAAGTGGTCCTGCTGCTGGGCCAGATCGTTTTCGTCTATACCATCGGCATCCAGTCGGGTCCCGGTTTTTTCGCCTCTTTCCGGAAGCAGGGTTGCCGCGATAACCTGCTGGCGGTGTCGGTGCTGCTGTTTGGGGCGGTGCTGGCAGGGGCGCTGGCCTTCCCGCTGGGCCTTTCCGGCGCACGGGCGGCCGGCCTGTACTGCGGGTCGCTGACCAGCACGCCGGCCATGGCCGCGGCCCGCGAGATCGCGCGGGAACGGGGCCGGGCTGCGAAACTGCCGGCCGCCGAGATCGCCCGGCTCGCCAGCCAGCCCGTGGTTGCGTACAGTGTGACCTACCCGATCGGCGTCATCGGCGTGCTGCTGTGCTTCCAGGGATTGAAGCGCCTTTGGCGCGTGGAGATGACACCCCCTTCGGAAGCCCCGGAGATCCAGGTGCGGGACTTTGTCGTCAAGAATCCCGGGGTGGCGGGCAAATCCGTCGGCGAGGTGCTGCGGGTCCACAAAGACCTGGGATTTGTCATCAGCCGCATCCGGCACGAGGGCTCCACCAGCATCCCGCGGGCGGACACCGTGCTCGCTTTTGGCGACATCGTCGCTGTCGTTGGGGATGAGGAGGCGCTCGAGCGCGCCGGACAGATCTTCGGAGAACCCTCCGACGCGCGCATCGAGCTGGACCGCTCCGAACTCGACTACCGGCGCTTCTTCGTTTCCAGCAAGGAGGTGGTGGGCAAGCGGATCGGCGACCTGAATTTGCAGGACCGCCTGTCGGCCACGATCACGCGCCTCCGGCGGGGCGACATCGATGTTGTGCCGGCGCCCGAGACGCGCCTCGAGTTCGGCGACTTCGTTCGCGTCCTGACCCGCCGCAGTAACTTCGCCGCCGTATCGCAATTCTTCGGCGATTCGATCCGCGGCACCGCCGAGACGGACTTCGGGTCGGTGGCTATCGGCATGGTCCTGGGAGTGATGGCCGGAATGCTCCCGATCCCGATACCCGGCGGTCCGGTAGTGCGTCTGGGCCTGGCCGGCGGACCGCTTCTGGTGGCCCTCCTGCTCGGCAAGATCGAACGCACCGGGCGGATTCACTGGGTGATCCCGGTGAGCGCGAACCTGACGCTGCGCCAGGTCGGGTTACTGTTCTTCCTCGCCGGAGTGGGGACGCGCGCGGGCTTCGGGCTTCCGGAAACGCTTCGCGAGAACGGCCTGCAACTTGTTCTGGCCGGCGCGGCCATTACCTTTGCCGTCACCTTGGTCACCCTGGTCGCCGGCTACAAGTTCCTCGGGATTCCTTACGATTTCCTGATGGGGTTAATGTCCGGCATACAGACGCAGACCGCGTGCCTCCCGTTCGCCAACGAGCAGGCCAGGTCCGATGTGCCCAACGCGGGCTATGCCAGCGTCTACCCGATGGCGCTGATCACCAAGATCATCCTGGCCCAGGTGCTGGTGGCCTTGCGTTGATGCCCGCGCAGGCTCACCGCAGGGCGCCGGTTTGGTAATCCAGCAGCGCCATGGCAATCAAATAGTCATAGCGCGCCCCGGCGCTGGCGATTTCGGCGGCGGTCTGGTTTAACTGCGCCTGGCTGAGTTCCACAATGGAACTCAGGCCCAGATCGTAGCGCGCCTGGGCCAGTTCGAGCGCCTGGCGCGCCTGGCCGAGCATCTCGGCGGTGAGTTGCAGGCGCTGCTGTGCGGTGGAGGCGTTCAGCCAGGCGACCTCCACGTCGCGGCTGATGCGGTTCGCCAGGTCGCGCACGTTTTCGCCGGCCTCCCGGGCCCGCAGTTCGGCCGCCTCCCGGCGGGCTCGAAACAGGCCCCCGTTGAGAACCGGAAGGTTGATGTTGAGGCCCGCGGCGCTATAGCGGCCGCGAAGCGGATCCTCACGGGAGGGAATCAGGCCGGCCGAGGCCACCGCGCTCAGGGTGGGGAACATGAGCGCCCGCTCGGCCCGGGCGAAGCGTTGCGCGGCGCCCTCCTCCAGGCGCAACCCGGCGAGCTCGGGCCGGTCGCGCAGGGCCGCACGGATGAGTTCATCCGGCCTGGCCGGCAGGGGCGGTGACGCCGCTTCGTCGGCCAGTTCGAAGACCTGTGGCTCGCTGTATCCCAGGGCGGCCGAAAGAAGAGCGAAAGCGGCCTGAAGATCGTTCTGGGCGCTTACCAGAGTCAGGCGCGCTTCCGAAAGGTTGACATTGGCGAAGCTTACGTCGAGACCCGATTTCAGCTTGCTGTCAGCCAGCGCTTTCACCTGGTCGGCCACCAGTTGGCGGGCGGCCACGGTCTGTCTGGCTACCTGGAGCACGCTCTGGGCGCGCAGGACGGCATAGTAGGCCCGGTCCACTTGCAGCAGCACGTCCGCGCGAGCGGCCTGGGCATTCCGTTCCTGTGCCTGGGCTTCGAGTTCCGAACTCCGCACCAGGCTCGAGGTGCGGCCGAAGTCGGTAATCATCTGGCCGATGGTGATGCCGGTGGCGAGCCGGTTGTAAATGATCGGGTTGTTCAGACTGCCGGCGCCGATGCGGCTGCCGTCAAGCGCACCGGCTCCGGTGAGGCTGCCCGACAGGAAGGGGAGGTACGCCGAACGCGCCTGGGTAACCAGTTGTCCGGCCGCCAGCGCGTTCAGCCTGCTGCCCCTGATGCGCGGGTGGTTCTTCAGCGCGAGTTCCTCGGCTTGCTTCAGGGTGAGGCGGCGCGGGACGGTTTGTGCGGACAGCGCGGCGGCGAGCAGGGCGAAGGAAAGCAGGCGCATCAGGCCGCCGCCTCCTTCCGCCCGTAGACCAGCAGGTACGCCGCCGGCACGACGAACACGGTCAAGACCACGGAGACCGTCAGGCCGCCGATGATGGCACGCGCCAGCGGGGCGTAGGATTCGCTGCCCGCGCCCAGCTTGAGCGCCATGGGGAGCAGGCCGATGATGGTGGCCAGTGAGGTCATCAGCACCGGCCGCAACCGGACGCGGCAGGCCAGGGCCACGGCCTTGCGCACCCCCATGCCATCTTCTTGCAGGCGGTGCGTGAACTCCACTATCAGGATGCTGTTCGACACCACGATGCCGGCCAGCATGATCACACCCATGAGCGACATTACGTTTAGCGTGGTGCCGGTAAGATAAAGGGTGACCAGCACGCCCGTCAGACCCGTCGGAACGGCCAGCAGGATCAACAGCGGGTCGACGAACGACCGGAATTGGGCCACCAGAATCAGGTAGAGCAGCACCAACGAGAGCCCCAGCCCGAGCGCGAAGCTGCGGAATGAGGCGCGCATACCCTGCACCATGCCGCGCAGATCCGCGCTCACGCCTTCGGGTAACCGGGCGCCGGCGATGATGCCGTCGATGGCGGCCGCGATCCGGCCCAGGTCTTCACCGCGCGGGCGCACGTAGACGTCGATGGTGCGGCGCAACTGGTAGTGGTCCACCTCAGTGGGCGCTTCGATGCGGCGGATGGTGGTGATGGCGTCCAGGCGGGCGGAGTGCGCCGCGCTGGCCGCCCGCACGGGGATCGAACGCAGGTCGAGCAGGCTCTGCACCTGCTTCTCGGGATACTGTACCGTCAGCATGTAGTCGTTGCCCGTCTTCGGATCCACCCAGTAGCTGGGCGCAATCATCTGGTTGGAGGTCAGCGCGGTGATCACGTTGCCCACCACTTCCTTCTGGCTCAGGCCCAGCTCACTGGCGCGCCCGCGGTCGATATCGAGTTGGAGAGCCGGGTAGTCGATATCTTGCGGGATGTAGACATCGCTGACATCCGGGATGCGGCGGATACGGGCCGCAAGCTCGGTGGCGGCCGCGAAGTCGGCCTTCAGGTCCGAGCCTGATACCTGCACATCGATCGGGGCGGCAAGGCCCAGGTTCAGCACGGCATCCACCAGCCCGCCGGACTGGAAGTAAGCGCTGATTTGCGGCAGTTCGGATTCGATCCGCCTGCGCACCCGGGTCATGTATTCGAAACTCCCGGTCTTGTGGCCGCTGTTCAAGCCCACCTGCACGAACGCGGTGTGCTGCGCCGAGTTGGGGGTGTAGATCGACGAGAATCCGGGCACGGTGCCGATGTTGGCCACGATGATGCGAAGATCCTCCGGGGCCACGGTCCGGCGCACGATCGCCTCGACCCTGGAAACCAGTTCCTCGGTGACCTCGATGCGCGTGCCCGAGGGCGCCTTCAGGTTGATGACGAACTGGCCGGCGTCGGTGCGCGGGAAGAATGACAGTCCGAGCAGAGGGAAGATCGCCAGGCTGGCGGCGAACACGCCCAGAATCCCGGCGACCGTGATGAGCGGGCGCGCCAGCACGCGGCCGACGGCAAGGTCGTAGGCGACCAGCACCCGCTCGAATCCGCGATTGAACCAGGCGTTGAAACGGGCGCCCAGGGATAGCCTGTGCTTCTGGTGGGCCTCCACCGGGTTCATGTGGTGCCCTTTGATGAATCGCGCGCAGAATAGCGGCACCACCGTCATGGCCACCGCGTAGGAGGCCAGCAGCGACAAGACCACGGCCAGAGCCAGTGCGGAGAAAAGGAACCGGCTCACCCCGTACAGAAACGTGACGGGAAAGAAGACCACCGCGGTGGTCAGGGTGGCGGCCAGGACCGGCAATGCAACTTCGCGCCCGCCCTTTTCGGCCGCTTCTTGGGGCGCTTCGCCCAGCTCGAGGTGCCGGTAAATGTTCTCGAGCACCACCACCGAGTTGTCGATCAGGCGCGAGAAGGCCAGGGCGAGTCCGCCCAGGACCATGCTGTTCACCGACCCTCCGCCTAACTGTAATGCGAGGAAGGTGGCCAGCGCCGAGAGCGGAATCGAAAAGAAGACCGCTACGGTGGCGCGCAGGCTGCCCAGGAAGACGAGGATCATCAGCGAGGTGAGGAACAGTCCCAGGCCGCCTTCGTGGAGCAGGGTCTCAATCGCGGTCTTGACGAACGCGGACTGGTCGAACACCACTTTGGAGACTAACTGCCGCGGTACGTCGAGCAGCCGCCCCACCACGTCCTTCACGCCGTCGACGACGGCGATCGTGTTGGTGTCGCCGCCCTGCTTGAGCACCGGAAGATACACCGAGCGCTGGCCGTCGACGCGCACCACGCAAGTCTGAATCTGCTCAGCATCTTTGGCCACGCCGATATCGGCCACGCGCACGGATGCCTGGCCCACGGTCTTGATCGGCAGGTTGTTGATCGCCTGGATATCCGGGAGCTGGCTGTTGGTGTAGATGTTGTAGTCCAGCGGGCCGATGCGCACGTCGCCGGCGGGCAGGATCAGGTTCGAGTCGTTGAGGGAGCGCACTACGTCCATCAGCGAGAGCTGGCGCGCTTCCAGGCGCTCCGGGTCGGTATACACCATGATCTGCCGGTACTTGCCGCCGAACGGGGGCGGCACCGAAGCCCCCGCCACCCCGGCCACCTGGTTGCGCACGGCAAACTGCGCCAGATCGCGAATGGCGGTTTCATCGAGCCCCTGTCCGCTGAATGTGACCAGGCACACGGGCAAGCTCGAGGCGTCAAACTTCATGACCACGGGCGGCAGCGTCCCGGGCGGCAGGCGTCGCAATTGGGCCATGGCGAGGTTGGAAATCGTGGTGACGGCCGAATCCGGATTCGTCCCCGGCTGAAAATACACCTTGATGACGCTGGCGCCGGGAAGCGAGCGCGATTCCATGTGCTCGATGCCGCTGCCCAGAGTGAAGAAACGCTCGAAGCGGCCGGTGATGTCGGTCTCGATCTGTTCCGGAGGCATACCGGAATAAAAAGTGGCCACCACTACGACCGGTATGTTCATCTCCGGGAACATGTCCACGGGCATGCGCGCCAGGGCGGCGATGCCCACCACGGCGACGATCAGCGCGACCACCACGATGAAGTACGGGTTGCGAATGGCGAAGCCGGACATTCAGCGCGCCCCTCCGGCAGCGTCGGGGTGGGCAAGCACGGGCGCAACCAGTTGTCCGGCGCGATAGCGGCCGCGAGCGCTCAGCACCACCAGGTCGTCCGGTTTCAAGCCTTCCAGCACCTCGTAATGTGTGGGCGTCTCGATACCCAGCCGCACGGCGCGCTGCTCGAGGCGGTTCTGTGCGGTGACGACCAGCACGGCCGGGTTCTTAGCCGCCGAGGGAACCGCTTCGATGGGAACGGCGAGCGCGTCCGTCTTGCGGTCCAGCGTGAGCACGGCCTCGGCAAACATGCCGGGCATCAGCACCAGGTCCGGGTTGGGCACGTCGACTTCCGTATCCATGGTGCGGGTCGAGAATTGCACATCGCCGGAAAAGCGCGCCACCCTGCCTACGAAACTACGCCCCAGCGTGGGCACGCGGACCTCGATGGGCGCCCCGTTGTGGATGTAAGGGACGGCGCTCTCCGGAACCGGAATCACCAGGCGCAAGGTCTGGTTTTGCGAGAGGCGCACCACCGGCATGGCCTGGGTCTGCGAAGCAGTGCCCGCCTGGATCATCGCTCCGGTGTCGGCATAGCGCCGGGTCACCACGCCCGCAAAGGGAGCGGTGATCTGCGAGTAAGCCATCAGCGTCCGCACCTTGCCTTCATCGGCTTCCGACACCTGGACCTGGTGCTGGGCGGCGGTCAAGGCGGCTTTGGCTGCCGAGACCTGCGCCTCGGCGACGCGGTCGCGGGCCAGGGCGTCGTCGACCTCTTGCTGGGCGACCAGGTTGGGGCGGCTCTTCAGCACGCCG
>Ga0272446_1001056_pt1 | contig 41251 bp, 39 predicted proteins | sample YNPCB0061_FD_194587 | JGI IMG/M metagenome (GOLD analysis project Ga0272446, IMG submission 194587) | Hot spring microbial mat communities from Yellowstone National Park, WY, United States - YNP-CB-006-1 | ecosystem: Environmental > Aquatic > Thermal springs > Hot (42-90C) > Sediment | place...
CAAGTACCAACTGTAGAAGAACCGATCGTTAATGAAGAAGACTTTAGTTTCTTAGATGATTCCCCTGTCGTTGAAGAAGTATCAACTGCAGAAGAACCGATCGTTGATGAAGAAGACTTTAGCTTCCTAGATGATTCCCCTGTCGTTGAAGAAGTATCAACTGCAGAAGAACCGATCGTTGATGAAGAAGACTTTAGTTTCTTAGATGATTCCCCTGTCGTTGAAGAAGTATCAACTGCAGAAGAACCGATCGTTGATGAAGAAGACTTTAGTTTCTTGGAAGAGGCTCCTGTTGTTGAGCAATCGACCGTAGAAGAACCGATCGTTACTGAAGAAGACTTTAGTTTCTTAGATGATTCTCCTGTTGTTGAAGATGTATCGAACACAGAGGAACCGATCGTTAGTGAAGAAGAATTTAGTTTCTTAGAAGAGACTCCTGTTATTGAAGAAGTATCAACTGTAGAAGAACCGATCGTTAATGAAGAAGACTTTAGTTTCTTAGATGATTCTCCTGTTGTTGAACAAGTACCAACTGCAGAAGAACCGATCGTTACCGATGAGGACTTTAGTTTCTTAGAATCTGTGATTGAAGAGGAACTACACGAAGCTGAACAAGAGGAACCGATCGATAGCGATCAAGAAGATATGACTGTTTTTCAAGATGTTCCAGCATTCTTTGAAGAAATAAAAGACAGCAATGATGTACAACAGGAGGAAGCGCCTGAAGTAGATGATGAATCCATAGATGATTTATTGGCTGATCTTTCTCAACCTGTTCCAAGCTCTCAACAATTATTCGAAAGCTCATCAGATGATGGACAACAATATGATGACGATCGGATTGACTCTCTCTTGTCTGAAATATCAAACAGTATCCCTAGTTCTAATCTTGATCCCGATCTCGAAGAAGAAAATACAACCATTCAAGAAGCTCCTGAATTTTTCAGTAATTTAACCAGTCAGGCTGAAGATGATGATGATGCTAATCAGGAACTTGATGAACTTCTATCGGAGTTGGATCAAGAAAATAGTTTTAACATTCGTCAGTACGATCAAGATACGGAAGTAATAAATCTGGAAGAGATCATAGATGAAGGTCAGTTATTGGAAAATGAATTAAAGGCTTTCACGGATGATAATGAAAAAGCTGAAGATGCTACTGATGAATTATCTAAGTTGCTAGGAGACATGAGTGATGAAGATTTAGATGAACTTGCAAATACCTTCTCACAAGAAGATGGAGATGATTCCGGTTTTTTTTTCTTTCAAGGGAATGACCGACAAGTAGACGATAGTGAAATATCTCTAATTGAGCTTTTCAATGAAGATAGAAATTCAGAAGCCCCCGAAGATGTACTTGAAGAACTAGAAGAGTTTTTAGAAGGTGATATGAATATGGTTAATACGAATCCCACAACATCAGAAATCGATAACTCCTTTGATGAATTAGAGGCACTACTAGCGGATGACGCTCCACAAGTTACTGATAATTCTGAGATAGATGAGCTTGAGTCTTTACTTAGCCAAACATCTGCTTCCCCAGCTTCTAAGAAAGAAGATTTTTCTGATCTTGATGCCCTATTAGGTAGTATGCCTTCTTCTAAGACAGAAGTTAAAAACAAAAATGTGGTTCAAAATAAGACTGCTCTGAATATTGCCCCCCCACCTGGACCTACCACCCGATCGACTATGGCTCAAAACATGAGGGTCGATGTACGTTACTTAGATAACATTAACAACTTGGTTGGTGAGCTAATTGTCAATCGTAATTTATTACAACAAGACCAGATAAGGTTACAGACTTCTTTGGGTAATTTGTTTAATCAGATTAACAAGTTAAATGATGTTGCTCAAAGGGTTAGAGATGAATTCGATCGGTCATTATTAGAACGATCGTTGCAGGCAACATTAGATCATCGTTATTTAGATTTTTCTGATTCTGGGTCTGGTCAAATTAAAACAATCAGAGTAAAAGATACTAATTCAGGTGATGTTCTAACGAGATTAGATGAACATGATGAATTGAATAACTTAGCGCTTGATATTATTGAATTGATCACAAGGGTTAAAGAATCGGCATCAGACGTAGAGTTTGTGATTGATGAAACACAACAGGTTAGTCGTCAGTTAGGTACGATTACTTCTCAAATTGAGGATGACCTCAAGCAGGTAAGAATGGAACCCTTCTCTGAAATTAGCGATCGGTTACCAAAACAAGTTAGGGATTTAGCTTTGAAGCGTAAGAAACAAGCGGATATTGAAATCTCTGGCAGAGAAACCATGATTGATAAGGCAATTCTACAGGGATTAAATACTCCTATTAACCACTTAATTACTAATGCTTTAGTTCATGGTATTGAAGAACCTGAAGTAAGAACTGCTGCTGGTAAAGACCCTAAGGGAAAGATTACTGTAAAAGCCTATCACCAAGGTAATGAAACGATTATTTCTATCACCGATGATGGCGGCGGTATCAACCCTGAAAAAGTCAGACAAAGTGCTATTTCTAAAGGTTTGTTGACTTTAGCAGAGGCAAGATTACTTTCTGATCAAGACACTTATTCTTTACTGTTCCGTCCTGGTTTTAGTACAAAGGCTGAGGTAGATGAGGAAGGTGGAAGAGGGGTTGGTCTTGATGCGGTAATCACTCAATTAAATTCAATCAAAGGTTCTATTCAAGTTGAATCTGCAATTGGTAAGGGAACGACTTTTACTATTAGGTTGCCTCTCACTTTATCTATTTCAAAAGCGATGGTTTGTTTGTGTAATCGCAATCGAGTTGCTTTTCCTGTTGATAGTTTTGAAGATGTAGTTGAAATTACGCAAGACCAAGTTTTTGTTAACAGCAATGGTCAAACTTGTTTCCTTTGGCGTGATATGGAATTACCTTTCCGTCCTTTGAGTGAAATGTTGTCTTACAACAGACAGATTGGACGTTTGGGATTTATTAAACAAGATGATGATATTATCTCAATAATCATTCTCCGATCGGAAAGAAACTTCTTAGCATTACAGGTTGATAAGTTTGACGGTGAGATTGAGATTGTAATCAAGCAAGTTGATGGACCTGTAGCGAAACCCCCTGGCATTGCTGGCGTGACTGTATTGGGGGATGGTCGGGTAATGGCAATCTGTAATGTCTTAGAGTTGTTTGGTATTGCTTCTGGCACTATTAACGTTGTTAAACATGACTTGAGCTTGACAGAAGCTGAAGATCAAGAGAAAGCAACTACTGTCCTTGTTGTAGATGACTCAGTGACAATGCGTAAGGCATTGGTGCAGACCTTTGAAAAGGCAGGTTACAGGGTGGAAGAAGCAAGGAATGGTAAAGAGGCATGGGATAAACTGAGGGGAGGTTTCTTCTGTGATTTAATTTTCTCTGATGTGGAAATGCCTCAGATGAATGGATTCCAGTTGTTAGAGAAGCTACAGAAAGATGAAGAACTCTCTCGCATTCCTGTGGCTATGTTAACTTCTCAAGGTAAACGGGTGCATATTGAAAATGCGAAAAACTTGGGCGCAAAAGCCTATTTTGTCAAAGCCTACACAGACCAAGAGGTTTTAGAGGGGGCTGAAAGACTGCTTAGGGGTCAGGTAGCAGGTAAAATTTTAGAGGTAATTTAGTTTAGAAGTTTTAGGTAAACTTTTGAACTATGCTCTTAGGGATTCTGTAAACTTGATTCCCGTAAGTAGGATGTTTTTTATGGTACAGCACACGATCGGGTCTATTGTATCTCTGAGGGGGATTGGTTTACACAGTGGTAAGACTAGCTTTGTTGTTCTGTCTCCTGCTCAGGAAGGGAGTGGGCGTTATTTTACGATTGACGACCAGCAGATACCAGCCACGATCGGGTCAGTAGAGGGGACTGTACTTTCCACTACGGTGGGGGGAATTCGCACTGTGGAGCATCTTTTAGGTGCCCTGTGGGGAATGGGCATTGACAATGTAGGGATTAGGGTAGAAGGAGAGGAAATACCGATCGGTGATGGCTCTGCCATGCCTTGGGTGGAATTGATTAAAAAGGCGGGAATTGTTGAACAGGGTGCCGAAACGCCCGCCCCTATTTTAGATACTCCCCTATTTGTCGGTGAGGGGGATAGATTTGTGACTGGCTTACCTTCCCCCATCCTGAGATTTACCTATGGGATTGATTTCCCTAGCCGGGCGATCGGGGTGCAGTGGTTTACCTGGACTCCCCAAGCTGACTTCGATCGGGCAGTTGCTCCCGCCCGTACTTTCACAATGGCAAGCCAAGTGGAACAACTCCGTGCCCAGGGACTAATTCAGGGGGGTAGCTTGGATAATGCGATCATCTGCGACCAAGAAAAATGGCTTAATCCCCCCCTCCGCTTTGCTGATGAACCCTGCCGCCATAAACTCCTAGATTTAGTTGGCGATTTAAGTTTAGTGCCCCATCTGCCCAAAGCACATTATCTGGCATACAAAGCCAGCCACCACCTCCATACCCAGTTTGCCCGATTGTTAGTGACAAATTATGGTAAAAATTAACTTTAGTCATTTTAGATACCATGTCAGACTTCACGATCGAAGCAATTCAAAAGTTACTGCCCCATCGCTATCCCTTCCTCCTCATCGATCGGATTATTGCCTACGAACCCGGTCGATCGGCAAAGGGGATTAAAAATGTTACTATCAATGAGCAATTTTTTCAGGGACATTTTCCCCAGCACCCAATTATGCCTGGAGTATTGATTGTGGAGGCGATGGCACAGGTGGGAGGGATAATTTTAACCCAATTGCCTGGTGCGGAGGGTCAGCTTTCCCTATTTGCGGGCATTGATGGGGTGAGGTTCCGTCGCCCCGTGGTACCTGGAGATCAACTGGTGATTACAGCGGAATTGTTGCAGATTAAACTCAAAAAGTTTGGCAAAATTCAGACCAGAGCGGAAGTTGATGGACAACTTGTATGTGAAGGTGAATTAATGTTTTCCCTAGTAGCGATGTAGATTCTATGATGCTGATCCATCCCACTGCCGTAGTTCATCCCCGCGCAGAAATCCATCCCTCGGTCAAAATTGGAGCCTATGCTGTAATTGGGGAACGGGTCACGATCGGGGAACATACAGAAATTGGTGCCCATGTCGTGATCGATGGCTGGACAGAAATCGGTGCCCGCAACAAAATTTTCCCTGGTGCCGTAATTGGGACGGAACCTCAAGACCTCAAGTATGACGGCTCTCTCACCCTAGTCACGATCGGGGATGATAATCTGATCCGAGAATATGTCACCATCAACCGCGCCACCTTTGCCGGGGAAAGTACGGTGATTGGTAACCACAATCTCCTCATGGCTTATGTCCATGTGGGGCATAACTGCGTGATCCAGGATCGAGTGGTAATTGCCAATTCGGTCGCCCTCTCCGGTCATGTCATGATCGAAAATCGGGCAAGGATCAGCGGGGTACTGGGTGTCCATCAATTCGTCCATATTGGACAGTTGGCGATGGTAGGGGGAATGAGCCGGATTGAACGGGATGTGCCCCCCTTTATGACCGTAGAAGGAAACCCCTCTCGGGTGCGGACGATCAATCGGATCGGGCTGGAGCGGGCGGGCTTAGACAATGAAACGATCGGGGAACTCAAACAAGCCCTCCGGGTACTCTATCATCAAAACCTGACTCTAAAGGAGGCTTTAGCCCGCCTAGAAACTTCCCCTAATCCCTATGTCCGCCATCTCCACGACTTTTTATTGGCATCCTCTACCCACCCTGGTCGTCGTCAACCCATCCCCGGCAGATAGGGGCGCAAAATTACTTCTAGTTCCTTTAACCGATCGGGTTTAACTTGCCTTAAATCCGTAAGAATTGCCTGACCCAGGGCACTATGGGCAGCAGAAACCGGGGGATCGAGGGCAATTAGCTCTACTACCCGCCGAATTACCCCCTGGGCAGTAAGGGCATTCCGTTGGAGATGGTCTAGCACCATAGCGACTGTGACACTATCGTGACTGGGATGCCAACAATCGTAGTCCGTCACCATGGCTAGGGTGACATAAGCAATTTCTGCTTCCCTGGCTAGCTTTGCTTCCGTCAGGTTGGTCATGCCAATCACACTCGCCCCCCATTGACGATAGAGATTGGATTCCGCTTTAGTGGAAAAGGCTGGACCTTCCATACAGAGATAGGTGCCCCCCCGATGCACCCTAGAACCCTGGGGTCTTACCGTCCCTTCCGCCGCCGTGGTCAGCAATGCGGCTAATTTAGGGCAGATTGGTTCAGCAAAAGCGATATGGGCAACTACTCCCCCCCCAAAAAAGCTAGAAGGTCGGTTTTGAGTACGATCGATAAATTGATCAGGAATGACTAAATCTAAAGGACGGATAGATTCCTTCAGAGAACCGACCGCCGATGCCGAAAGGAGATATTGCACCCCCAATTGTTTCATGGCATGGATGTTGGCACGATAGGGTACTTCGCTAGGTAACAAGTGGTGATGCCTGCCATGACGGGCTAAAAAGACCACATTCACATCCCCCAGCTTGCCTAAAACCAGAGCATCAGAAGTGTCACCATAGGGAGTATCTAGGCGTAGTTCTTGGACATCTTCCAACTCTGGCATCTGATAGAGACCACTGCCCCCTATCACCCCGATCGAAACTGTTGTCGGCACTATCAATACTCCAAAGAAGCGGTATAAACACCAGCCCGATCGGGGATGCGATACCATTTACCCAGTTGTTTACCCTTAGAAAGACTCTTAGTGACACGGTCTTTTGCTACCTTAAACTCCTCTCCATCCAGCTTGCCATATAACTCATAAACCACCGTATCCGTATCAACTGCCCCCCCCTGACGCTGTAAAACTTGAGCAATTGCTTCATGCATTGTCAGCCGTTCGTAGGCTTTTACCATTTTCAAATCCTGGAGACGTTCCCTTCGTTTTACTCTCTTTTTTGTACCTGTGGGAGGGGGGGAAGTTGGCTCCTTTTCCTTACCTTTAGTTGAAACCGAAAGGAGTAATTCTACTTGAGAGAGTTGGAGTTTCGCTTTCTCACTACAACGATCGAATTCTTCGATCAGGCTTTGGTAGGAATTGCGGAGGGTGCGGAGAGATAATTCTATTTGTTCTAGGGAGATTTCTGTAGGGGCTTTTGTATTCATAATCTGGTAGTGGAATTCTATAAATAATATAAGGCATTCTCTTCTGAAAGAGAATAATCTTTTTGCCAAAAGGAAAACGGTCACGACATGGTAGGCTGTTATTCGTTTATTTTTTTCAATTTAATAACGATTTATGAAAACTGTGTGGGTATTTCCAGGGCAGGGTTCTCAGGGGCAGGGCATGGGAGCCGATTTGGTCAATTCGGAAAAATTCGCCGCTGCCAGCGAGGTGCTGGGCTGGTCGGTGGCGGAGGTCTGTCAGTCCGGCAATGAGATTTTAGGCAGAACGGATTTTACTCAGCCCTGTTTGTATGTCATTTCAGCGGTATTGTCTGATTTGTTGAAAGAACAAGGACACAAGCCCGATTTTGTGGCGGGTCATAGTCTGGGGGAATATTCTGCCCTCTATTGTGCCGGTGCCTTTGACTTTTTGACGGGTTTGAAGTTAGTCCAAAAACGATCGGTTTTGATGAGTGGTGCGACTGGGGGTAAGATGGCAGCTTTGATGGGATTCGATCGGGAAAAGTTGGAATTTTTAATTGACCAATGCCAGGATGTAGTGATTGCTAATGACAATAGCGGCGATCAGGTAGTCATTTCCGGCACCGCAGAGGGAGTAAGCGCAGTGATTGCACAGCTAAAACCAAAACGATCGGTTTATTTGGCAGTAAGTGGTGCTTTTCATTCCCCTTTGATGGCAGAGGCAGCCGCTGAGTTTAAGCATTTTTTAGATAAAGTCGAATTTGCCGACCTATCCATTCCTTTTTTATCTAACGTTCATCCTACCAGTCCTACCCAGTCTGGCAAGGTCTGTCACAATTATTTGTCGGCACAAATGACTGCACCGGTCAGGTGGCGGGAACTATGTCTCCATTTGGCAGAACTAGGCTGCGCCCGGGTGATTGAAGTAGGAGCCGGTAAGGTGTTGACGGGCTTGGTTAAACGTATTGTGCCAGCCATGGGGTTGGTGAATGTGGCGGACAGGGGGCAGGTTTTAGCCCTCGGCAATTAGCTTAATTAGGTCTTCCGTAGAGACTTTGGCGCTCATCTCTGTGCCTTGCAGGAGGCTATCAGCTAGGTCTCTTTTTTGTTCATGGAGCTTTACGATCGCCTCTTCTCTTCCGTCATCAATTATCTTTCTTTATTTTTATAGTTCATAGTATATTAAAACTTTATTCTCAAAACCTATAATGACCGATCGGTTATACGAAGGCAAAGCCAAAATTCTCTATTCCACCGAAGACCCCCAAGTCTTGTTAGTCCATTTTAAGGATGATGCCACTGCTTTTAACGCTCAAAAGAAAGGCACGATCGAAAAAAAAGGAGAATACAACTGCCGAATCGCTACCTACATCCTCCAATTTCTCAGCGCCAAAGGTATCCCTAATCACTTTATCGCCCAGGTCAGTCCGACGGAGATGCGGGTCAAAGCCCTCCAAATCATACCGATCGAGGTGGTAGTGCGGAATATCGCAGCCGGTAGCCTTTGTAAGCGCTTGGGGATTGAGTTGGGTATGGTGTTGCCCAACCCGATCGTGGAATTTTATTACAAAAATGACTCCCTTGGTGACCCCCTCATCACCACCGATCACATCGCCCTCTTAGAATTAGCAACTCCTAGCCAGGTAGAACAACTAAAACACTATGGACTGACAATTAACGCCCATTTGCAACAATTTTTTGGGCAATGCCGTCTCAATTTGGTGGATTTCAAACTAGAATTTGGCTTGGACACCCAAGGGGAGGTAATATTAGCAGATGAGATCAGCCCCGATACCTGTCGCCTCTGGGATCGGGATACCAACGACCCCGACCAAAGGGTGTTAGACAAAGACCGGTTTAGACAAAACCTCGGACAGGAGAGTGCTGCCTATCAGGAAGTCCTCCGTCGCATTGTAGAATCAACCTAACCATCAACTATCTGTATGCGCTCTATCTTTTGGTTATCCCAACTCCCCTTCCTGCTGTTGGCTGTGCCCAGCCTAGCTAGCCCCATCCCTAACCCCATCGCCCAAACCAATGCCAATGGGGAACCTACTATCCAAGTTATAGAGGTATTGGTCGTCAACCCCGAAGGAAAGAGCCTCTCCCCAGACCTAGAAAAAACTGCCTATGATGCCCTCCCCATCCGACCAGGGGCAGTCATTAACCGATCGGAGCTAGAAACCGCCGCTAACGCCATATTTGCCACGGGTTTCTTTGTCAATGTCCAGGCACAACCAGAAGATACCCCCCTGGGCATCCGCCTCAAATTTGTCGCCCAACCTAATCCCTCCCTCAAAGCCATAGTCACGGAAAACAGCCCTACCCTAGACCAGGGCATCAAGGACAGCAAGGGCAAGGTCGAAACAAAAGACCAAGTAATTCAGCGCCTGTTTGGGGATCAGATCAACAAAACTATCAACCTCCTTACCCTGCAAGAGTCTGTTAAGGCTTTAGAAAAGTTCTATCAAGACAATGGCTATGTGCTGGCACAGGTGGCAGACATCCGATCGGCTCCCGATGGCACAGTCACCCTAGTAATAGCTGAAGGAGAGATCGAAAATATCAAAGTTTCCTTCCTCAATGACGAAGGCAAAACAGAAGACAAGGACGGCAAGCCCATCCCCGGCAGAACCAGGGACTTTATCATCACCAGGGAACTCACTACCAAGCCTGGCACAGTCCTCAACCGCAACACCATTCAAGCCGACCTGCAAAAGATATTTGGCTTGGGGATTTTTGAAGATGTCAATGTCGCTCTCAATCCTGGAGAAGACACCAAAAAAGTAGTGGTTAGCATCAATGTCAAAGAAAGAAGCACCGGTTCAATTTCCTTGGCGGCTGGTTTAAGTTCTGCTAGCGGTTTGTTTGGGGGCTTTAGCTTCCAGCAGACTAACTTGGGAGGCAATAACCAAAAGTTGGGCTTCGATGTCCAGGTAGGGGAACGGGAACTCCTCTTTGACCTCAACTTCACCGACCCTTGGTTAGCGGGAGACCCCCTCAAAACTTCCTTCACTGCCAATGTTTTTAGCCGCCGCCTATTTAGCTTTATTTTTGATACGCCCCCCTCTGCCCCGGCTGGGATTGGGGTAGGGGAGAGCCGCGAGGAAACCCCCAGGGAAAATCGTTTGGGAGCGGGGATTAGTTTCTCTCGTCCTTTGAGCAGTGGCAATAGTGCCTCCCTCGGCTTAAGGGTAGAGCAGGTACGCATTTCCGATGTACCGGGCGGAACCGTAGCCACCGATGGTTTAGGTAATCCCTTGAGTTTGAGTGGCAATGGTGAAGACAGTTTAGCGATCGCTCAGTTTGCCTATGCCACCGATCGGCGGGATGACCCCCTCCAGCCTACAACAGGCTCCCTCTTGCGGGTGGCGACAGAGCAGGCATTTGTTTTTGGGGGCGGCAGTTCTCTGTTTAACCGCCTCAGGGCAAATTACAGTTTTTATGTGCCTGTCCAACTGATTAACTTTACCCCTGGACCCCAGGCATTGGCGTTTAATATCCAGGGGGGCACCATTTTAGGGGAATTCCCTCCCTACGAAGCCTTCCGGATTGGTGGTACTAATTCCGTGCGGGGCTATGATGAAGGCAGGATCGGCAGTGGTAAGAGTTTTGCTATTTTTTCGGCAGAATACCGCTTCCCTATTTTTTCGATTTTGAACGGCGTATTTTTTGCTGACTACGGCACGGATTTAGGAACAGGTAACCAGGTTTTAGGTAGCCCGGCGGTGGTAAGGGGCAAGCCCGGCAGTGGTCTGGGCTATGGGGCGGGGGTACGCATCCGATCGCCTCTAGGTTCAATTCGGGTCGATTACGGCATTGCGGAGGATGGTAATACCCAGTTTAGTTTTGGCATCGGCGAAAAATTCTAGGGAAAGTTGCTTTTAGTAAATTTTATATTAATAGTTAATATATGAACAGGTTTTCAGAAATTTGACATGAAATTAAAAATCTACCGATCGGTTTTAGTTGCCGTTTTGCTCCTCAACTCTCTAATAGTAAGTGCGGCTAATCACTCCATGCAGCATGATATGGGCAGTATGAAAATGGAGTTTGGTCCAGCCGATGGGGAGTTGGATTTAAGATTTATTGATGCCATGATACTCCATCATCAAGGTGCAATTCAAATGGCAAAAGAAGCCCTGATCAAGCAATTAGCAGAAGCAATCATCAAAGCCCAAGAAAAGGAAATTACTCAAATGCAACAGTGGCGTAAAGCCTGGTATCCTCAAGCGGCACAGACCCCTATGGCTTGGCATTCTGGGATGGGACACATGATGCCCATGACGAATACCCAAAAGCAATCTATGATGATGGCTGCCAATCTGGGTATTGCCGACAAAAACTTGGATGGGAGATTTATTGATGCCATGATTCCTCATCATGAAGGGGCTTTGTTAATGGCGCAGGAGGTAAAAAATAAGACTAAACGATCGGAGATTCGTAAACTTGCTCATAACATTCTAACAACCCAAAAAGCAGAGATCGAGCAAATGAAAACCTTGAGGAAAACATTAAACTAAGTTGGCAATCAATTTGTTTTCCAGCCTGACAGTTAGTGATTTGATGTGCAACAGATTCTTCTATTCAAATATTGTAGACCTGTGAATCACTACATTCATTTATTTTATGCTGTTTACTGGTACCTGCAAGTCACTGTGTCAGTAATTAGGGTTGCCACTCGATCGATTTCGGCTTGGGTATTAAACCGACTGATGCCGATACGGAGGGAAGCTAGGGCTAACTGGTCCGATCGACCGATCGATTTAAGGACATGGGAAGGTTTGAGGGAGGTAGAGCTACAGGCAGAGCCGGAGGAAAGGGCGACTTCCTGTCTCAGGGCAGCTAGGAGGGTAGCCCCATCTACCCCTGCAAAGGAAACATTGAGATTCCCCGCTAGCCTTTGGTAGGGGTGTCCATTCAAATAGATACCGGGCAGGGTAGCAATTTGTGACCATAGTCGCTCCCTTAGTTCACGAATCTGTGCCTGTTCCGTCGTCTGATTTTCTACTGCCAGGGTGAGGGCTTTTGCCATGCCGACAATTTGGGGAGGGGCAAGAGTCCCCGATCGGAGTGCCTGCTCCTGCCCGCCGCCATAGATTTGGGGCGCTAGTTTCACCCTTGGGTTCCTGCTACGGACATATAAGCCCCCTATGCCCTTGGGACCATGACATTTATGGGCAGTAAAGGACAGCAAATCAATACCCATTGGGTTGACATCCAGGGGAATTTTGCCGATCCCTTGGGCAGCATCGGTGTGGAAAAGTACGCCCCGTTCTTTGCAGATCTGCCCGATCGTTTTTAAGTCCTGTATTACACCAATTTCGTTATTGGCAGCCATCACCGACACCAAAACCGTATCCGATCGGATGGCACTAATTAAATCCTGGGGATCAAGCAGACCATTCCCATCTACTGGCAGATAGGTCACGCTAAAGCCAAAGCCCTCTAAATATTGGAGGGGGGCAAGCACAGCGCTATGCTCAGTTACGACCGTAATAAAATGCCTCCCCTCTGCCAAATAAGCCTCGGCGACCCCCTTGATGGCTAGATTATTTGCCTCCGTTGCTCCACTGGTAAAAATAATCTCCTGGGGGGATGCCCCCAAAATTTGAGCAATTTGCTCCCTTGCCTGCTCTACCCCAGCCCCAGCCTCCCAGCCATAGAGGTGGGTACTACCCGGATTGCCAAACCGATCGGTAAAGTAGGGCATCATTGCTTCTAGCACCAGGGGATCGAGGGGCGTAGTAGCATGGTTATCAAGGTAAATGGGAGGGTGGGGCATAATCTTAGAAGATCATATCTAAAACTAAACTGTGATCTGAATAATGGTACGATCCTACTAAATTTGCTAGGATAAAAAACTTTGCTTATGCTTTCGACTGAGGCTCTAAAACCCCCTCAACCAGAGTATGCCCTGGGTAGCATCCTGGTGGTTGAAGATGAAGATACAATCCGGGAAACGATCGGGTTAGCTCTCCAGGAAGAAGGTTACGATATTTTATTAGCAGAAGATGGCTATTCTGCCCTTAGTATTGCCCACCGCGCCATCCCGATCGATTTGATCATTTTGGATATTATGTTGCCCTACATCAATGGTCTGGACTTCTGCCGGATGTTGCGCCATGAGGGAAACAGTGTCCCCGTATTGATGTTAAGTGCTAAGGGCAGCGAATCCGATCGGATTGTAGGTTTAGAAGTAGGGGCAGACGACTATCTCACCAAACCCTTTGGCATGGGGGAATTGGTCGCCCGTTGTCGCGCCCTGATGCGCCGCCGCCGCTTTGATTTACAGGTCCAGGGCAATGTACTCAAGTTTGGCGATATTTCGATGTATCCCCAGGAATGCCGGGTGATGGTGCGGGGCGAAGAAATTAGTCTATCCCCCAAAGAATTCCGCATTTTAGAACTCTTTATGGAGCATCCCCGCCGGGTATGGTCTAGGGAACAACTCCTAGAGAAGATTTGGGGCACCGACTTTGTGGGAGACAGCAAAACTGTGGATGTGCATATCCGCTGGCTCAGAGAAAAGTTAGAATCCGATCCCAGCGACCCCAAATATCTCCTGACCGTGCGGGGCTTTGGTTATCGCTTGGGCTAATGGGCTTTCTTTTGGGGTTTCTGGTCGGGATTGGCGCTATTTTGGCGTGGCAACGCTTTCGTAATCCCCCCGACTCTGACCTCACCGTACCCAAGGAGTTGAACCCCTGGCAATATGTCCTCAGCTGCGCCCCGATCGCCTATTTACAAGTAGATGGAGAAAATCGCCTCCATTGGACAAATCCTCTACTGGGCAAACTCCTGGGCATTACCCCCATACCTTCCCGCCTGCTGTTGCAATTAATCCGCTCCTATGAGTTAGACCAACTAATCCAAGAAACCCGCCTCCTCCAAGCCCCCCAAGAAAAGTCCTGGGTCTATCACCCCGTTTCCCCTGATCCCCTCCAGGCTGCCCCTAAACTCCATCTCCGTGCCTATAGCATTCCCTTAAATCAGGGCTATGTAGGGGTTTTTTTAGAAGACCGTTACGAGGCGGTGGAACTTTCCCAGCAGAGGGACCGCTGGACTGCCGATGTCGCCCATGAATTAAAAACTCCCCTTACTTCCATGCGCTTGGTGGTAGAAACCCTGCAAGACCGCTCCCCGCCGGATATACGCCCTTGGCTCGATCGGTTGTTGCGGGAGGTGATCCGCCTCAGTGATATTGTGGCAGACCTCCTGGACCTGGGACAACAGGACATGGGCAAAGAACCTAGTCTCAATCTGACCCTGTTGGACTTAGCCCAGTTAATCCATCGGGTATGGCAGACCCTGGAGCCTTTAGCTAGCCGTAAACAGGTCTATTTGCAATACCGTGGTCCCAGTTCCTTCACGATCGAGGGGGATGAAGCCCGCCTCCATCGCCTGTTTATGAATTTACTCGACAATGGCATTAAGTTTAGCCCCCCCTGCCAGAGTGTAAGGCTTGATCTCACGCCCCAGGAAGGACAGGTAACGATCGATGTGATTGACTGGGGTTCGGGCTTTAGGGAGGAATCCTTACCCTATGTCTTCGATCGGTTTTATCGGGCTGACCCCTCCCGTTCCCGTCCCGATGCGGGGGTGGGGGGCAGTGGTTTAGGTTTAGCGATCGTGCGCCAGACCGTTTTGTTACATCAGGGGACAATCTGTGCCGCTAACCACCCGGAAACTCTAGGGGCTTGGATTAGTCTCACTCTGCCCCTAAGCCAGGCTAAGTAAGGCGTTTAATTTGCCATTTGCCTTTTAGGTTTTGCAAGGCAGCATAGGCTTCAAAATTTTGATCCGCCCAGAAATAGCCCGATGCCCGATCGAGGTCTTCTAATGCCAGGCTAGTTTCCCCTCTTTGCTGTTGAACCAAGGCTCTGGCTTTGTATGCCTCTGGATTGCGGGGTTCCAATGCCAATACCCGATCGAAATCCTTTAGGGCTAAATCTAGCTGATTGGACCTATGGTGGGCGCAACCCTGATGGAACCATGCCCTACTATTACCTGGACTCAATTCGATGGCATGGTGGAAGTCCCCTAGAGAGGCGGGTAATTGTCCCATTTCCATAAATTCTATGCCCCGATCGATTAAAATTTCCGCCCTGTCGTAGGACTGGTCGGGGGGGACAAGGGAAAGGGCTTTAGTAAATTCTGCCAAACTCCGATCGGGTTGATGTTTAGCACTGTAAGCCAAACCCAGGTCATAGAGCAGACGATAGTCATGGGGGGCTAGTCTAATTCCCTGATTGAAGTTATCAATTGCCCGATCGTAGTCCTGGAGGTAATAAAGGGCTAAACCCCGATCGAGCCATAGTTCGGGGTTATGGGGCAGATGTTTTAGCCCCTCAGCGCAGTCTAATTCTGCCCGTTCATATTCTCCTAGTTGTAAGTAAGCCAAGCACCGATTCCCGTAGGATACACCAGGCAAATCCCCGATCGTTTGGGAAAAAATTGCCACCGCCCCCTGGAAGTCACCCTGCTCCATCGCCCTTACTCCCTGGTCAAGCAGTCCATCACCATAGGCAAATAGGGGGAGGCACAATAGCCACAAACTTACAACCAAGAGAATTTTCATTAAGCCTTGCCCCAGTTGTTAGCCGCTTGTTCTAACACATAGTCTGCCACTTCTTTGATCTGCTCATTAGAGAGCTTTTTAGCAAAGGCGGGCATGGCGTTCTTGCCCTTTTTAATTTGATAGATGATTGCCTCTTCTGTATTGATGCCATATTTTTCTAGGGCACTTTGTTTGAGGGTTTTGGCAGCTACCACCCGATTGCCACCGCCGGCATGGCAGGCAGCGCAGTTAGCACTAAATAGTTTAGCCCCTTCTCCAGCAAAGGCGGGCAGAGCTTGAAACATCAGAGCGCCGAGGCAGAGGAGCGCAGCAAATAACTTCAACATAACTGATCCAAATTCTATAGAATGTTGTCTATTGTTTAGCCCCACCCAGAGTTTGTCAAAAGACAAGAGGTCTTATGATAAATTTCTGTAAAGGGGTATAATACTCTCATTTTCCAGGCAAACCGATGGAAATTAGCCGATGGTTAATCAAGGTAGTCCAAGCTCTCTTGATTTTGGGCAAGGTCGTAGTTTTGTTGTTGAGGGGCAGATTACATCGCCGCAACACGATCGAGCAGATGGCAATTGTAGGGACTGGCTCCCTGACCATTACGTTAATTACTGCCCTGTTTGTCGGTGCGGTTTTTACAATTCAAGTAGCTAAAGAATTTATTAACTTCGGTGCCCAACAAGCGATCGGGGGAGTATTAGCCATTGCCATAACTAGGGAACTTGCCCCCGTCTTAACAGCGATAATCATTGCCGGCAGGATTGGTTCCGCCTTTGCCGCCGAGCTTGGCACTATGGAAGTCACCGAACAAATTGATGCCCTCTATATTTTGCGGACAGACCCCCTCGACTATCTAGTTACGCCCCGTTTGGTCGCCTGTGTGCTGATGATTCCCTTACTCACGATCGTTTCTTTGTTAACCGGTCTTGGGGGCGGCATGATAATTGCCCAGAGTTTGTATGGCATTTCTCAGAATACTTTTTTGGACTCAGTACAGAGGTTTTTAACAACTTGGGATGTCATTACTTCGATGATTAAGGCGGGTATATTTGGGGCACTAATCGCCTCGATCGGTACGACTTGGGGACTAACTACCACAGGGGGAGCGAAAGGCGTAGGGGAATCAACTACCTCAGCAGTTGTCACCTCTTTACTAGCCATTTTTAGTAGCAATTTCTTTCTATCTTGGATTTTATTTGGTGAAATTGGTAACACTCTATCGGAAGGGATTGGTTAATTTCAACCTTCTTTGCGGTATTGAGTAGGAGTAGTACCAACAAATTTTCTAAAGTGACGATTGAGTATACTCTGACTACTAAAACCACAACTTAAAGCAATATCTAGTATGGATGCTTCGGCATTTTGTTTTAGCATTTGTTTTGCCTTCTCAATTCTTAATTGTAAAATAAACTGATGGGGGGAAACGCCAATTTCCTGTTGGAATATCCGACAAAAGTAGGAGCTATTCATATCCATCACCTTTGCCATTTCTGCTAATCTTATATCCCGATCGATATTATTTTGAATATAAGTAACAATCTTGTTAAATCTACCATAGTCATATACCGATTTAATATTAGTGGGTTTATGGAGAGCTAAAGCCACCGCCGAAAGGATTTGTTGGGGATGAAAGGGCTTAGTAATAAATGCCTTTGGTTCAGTTTTAACAGCCCGATCGAGGGTTTCTGGATCGGAGTTAGAAGTCAAATAAATAAAGGGAATATCATAAAACAATTTTAGATGCTCAGCCAATTCAATACCGTCAATTTCTCCCACAATCCGAATATCCAAGAAAATTAGATCAGGGACAAGTCGGCTAATCCCCTCGATCGCTTTTTCTCCATCAGCAAAAGAGCCACAGACCTCATAACCCGCTGCCTCTAAAATGATTGTCAAATCTCTTACAGCGATCTTTTGATCTTCAACAATTAAAATTTGTGGCTTATATTCTGTCATCCTGCCGAGTGTTTTACTGGCTTTGACATTCTATCCTACAACCAAAAACAGGAAAAAATAATAAATTATCTTTATTTTGTTCAATTCCTATTAAATTTTTACCAGTTTACTTAAAATCATCGGTAATTGTTTAAATACCCAGACGTTGGTAAATTTCATCTAAGTGTTTGAGATGAACTTGGGGGTCAAAACAATGGGCAATTTCAGTGGGATTGAGGTGTTGTTGGATTTGGGGATCGGCTTCAATGAGGGCGCGAAAGTTCCCGATCGGGTTGTTCCAGGCTTGGTGGGCATACTGTTGCACCAGGCGATAGCTCTGGTCTCGGCTCATGCCTTTGTTCACTAAAGCTAAGAGTACCTGCTGGCTAAACACTACCCCGCCATAACAGAAGAGATTGCGCTCCATGTTAGCAGGATAAACCTGGAGGTTTTGGATTAGGTCGATCATCTCCGTTAGCATAAAATGACTCAAAATGCAACAATCCGGTAACATCACCCGCTCCGGCGCAGAGTGAGAAATATCCCTCTCATGCCAGAGGGCGACATTTTCCAGGGCGGTAGTAGCATAGCCCCGCAACATCCTTGCCATGCCCGTCAGCCGCTCCGATCGGACTGGGTTACGCTTATGGGGCATCGCCGAAGAACCCTTCTGCCCCGGCGCAAAAAATTCTTCTACTTCTAAAACATCAGTCCTTTGGAGGTTGCGAATTTCTACGGCAAAGCGCTCTAGGGTAGCACCAAGCAGAGCAAACACTTGGATAAATTCACAGTGACGGTCTCGCGAAATAATCTGAGTAGAGGCACAGTCGGGCTTTAAGCCTAACTTTTTACAGGCGAGGGCTTCTACTCTGGGATCGACATTGGCATAGGTACCCACCGCCCCCGAAATTTTGCCTACGGTGATCATCTTACCCAAGTTGACCAACCGCTCCCGATGGCGCATCATTTCTGCCAGCCAGCCCGCCAGCTTAAAGCCAAAGGTAATCGGTTCCGCTTGGATACCGTGGGTTCTGCCCGCCATCAGGGTATGACGATGTTGTTGGGCTTGGTAGCGTAGGGTCTGAATTAAGTTTTCAACTAAGCCCAAGATTAATTCCAAACTACTATTCATTTGCAAAGAGAGGGCAGTATCCAATACATCGGAACTGGTCAGCCCTAAATGGATGTATCTGCCCGCATCTCCCACATACTCATTCACATTTGTCAGAAAAGCAATCATATCGTGACGGACTTCTGCTTCAATTTGGGCGATCCGATCGGGATCAAATTTTGCCTTCGATCGGATCGTTTCAACAGCTTCGGCGGGGATATAGCCCAATTCTGCCTGGGCTTCACAGACCGCAATTTCTACATCTAGCCAAGTCTGAAATTTATGGGCTTCAGTCCAAAGTTGCCCCATAGCAGGGAGGGTATACCGGTCGATCAAAATAGATTTATTAACGCAATTTTATTATCTTAACGCCGATCGGGGCTATTTGGCTAATCGATAATTGTAGGGGTAATTAAGACAATTACTTCCCTTCTTTCTTTTGAAGTGGTCGTCGATCGGAAGAGGCTACCAAGCAAGGGAATATCACCTAGCAAGGGAGTTTTGAAGACATCTTGACGGTCTGTTTCTTGGATAATACCCGCCAAAAAGAGAGTCTGACCATCCCTCAAGCGGATATTGCCCGTATCGAGGCGGCGACGATTAACTAATTGTTGAATCAGCACTCGGTCCCGATCGAGAATTTGCACCCCCGGCGAACTAACTTCAGGGGAAGCAGAAAGAGTAATAAAGCCATTATCATCAATTTGTTCTACCGCAATATTCAAAATTACCCCCACATCGATCGGTTCTCTGGGGTCAGAAATAGTGCGGGGTTGATTACCAGGTCCAGTCTCTGAAATAGTCCTTAAACCAGCAAATACTTGGGTAGTTAAATTTACTTGGGAGGCACTTCCTTCCTGCACAATTAGGGTAGGATCGGTTAATATTTTGGCTTTATTGTTGATAATTCTTGCCTGGATGTTAGCCAAAAATCGATTAGGAAATTGAAAGACATTCACTCTGCCTGGCACAGAAAGATTAGTACCATCGATCGTGGGGGGGCTAAACAAACTAGACTGTCCTTGGGAGCCATCGGGAGAGGGTACAGGGGGCACAAAAGTAGGATTAGTATCACCAAAATTGCCTGTGATTTGTCCTTGGCTGTTGCTAAAAAAACTATCATCAATACCGAAAGAAAAGCTAGTGCCAAAATTCTCCCGATCGTCTAAAGTTACTTCTACAATTTTGACATTTACTGATACCTGACGACTCCTTACATCCACTTGTTTAAGATAATCGATCCCGGCTTCAACTAAGTTGGGTGTGCCGATCAAAGTAACAGAATTAGTCCGATTGTCAGCAGTGACCTGTAAACCGTCAAATAAGCTCTGGGGTGGGTTTTTGCCCGCTGGCGGTTGAGGACGGGGAGTAGTGCCGCCCCCATTTGCCCCTAAGGCTTCTAGGAGTTGTTGGGCACCTTTTAGGGGAATTTGACGTTGGAATGTAGTAGTGCGACTAAGTTGGCTGGTTGTAACATTACTTTGTCCTGCTCCGACGCTTCCCCCACCACTAGAAATACTAGAAGCTGTGTTAGCTGTACTGGTAATTCTTACTTCTGGTAAGCTAGCTTTAATTTGATTTAACCTGATAGTTTTTACTACTAAACCCTTGGCACTATTGGGTAAATTCTTACCAATTAAAATTGTATTACCTAGTCGATTTGCTTCTAAATTTGCTACCTGTAAAACATAGTTAAAAACATTCTCGATCGATTCATTTTTAATTTCCATAGAGACGGTCACAGGGGTTTTGGGAGCATTACTGGGTGTAGTAGAAGCGGCTTCGGGAGCCTCAACAAAAAGGGTATTTAAGCCGGCGGTCTGGGCTAAAACGGAAAGGACATCTTCGGCGGGGGCAGACTTAAGCACGAGGGTAGGGATGCGTTCTTGGGAGCCAAGACTGATTCGCACAGGAGCGATCGGTAGGGGACTAACTGCTATATCTCCTGTAGGAGGCACGATCGCTTTGGGGTTAAATTCAGTGATTGGGGGCGCAGGCGTAACTGGGGGAGGGGAAGGGGGGACTAGCCTGCCCTTTTCGGTGGATTTTTCGCTACTTGTAGGCAATTTCAGGACAATACCATTCAGGGTCTGTTTAACTTCTCCTCTAATGCCCGCCTGGTTGGTGGTAAAAATTACCTGCACCGTCCGGTCGTCTAGGGGCAGAATTGTAACGGCATTGATACCGGGGGCGGGGTTGGCACGGAAAAAAGTGTTGCCTTGGGGTAACTGAAGACCAGTATCATTTACTTCTACGATCCAGTTGTTGCCCCTTTGGTTAGTGGTAATGCGGGGATTCTGCTTGGTCTGGGTTTCTAAAACTACTTCTAAACCCTCATTGGTAAGACGAAGTTGGGCATTGCGAATGGTGTTAGTAGCTGCCATGGTCGGCAAAACAATTAAACTCATGGTAACAGTTAGGCAAAGCTCACTGAAGCGAATATTCCCGATCGTTCCCATAAACACTGCTATTTTTAATCCAATTCAGTATAGCCCTATTGCTTCATTTCAGCAGGAAAGCCTTGGTGAAAGTTCTTTCAATTTTCGGCAATAGCTTGTTTTGTTCCTTTTGAAAATGACTGATAGAATGATCAGAGCGGCTAAATAAAACGACGACGGGGAAGAAGTCTTGTAAAATTGACAGAGGATAAATGACTATCTTTATCTTCACTCATAGAAAAGTAATGTGAGAAAGACTAGAACCTCTGGTATACTAACCCCGCTCAAATTCCCTGACTAAAATTGGCAGATTTTCCCTTGCTTTAGGGGCGGTTTCCATCAAACTGCCATAGCCAATAATGAATTGGGGTTGTTGAGGATCGGGACTAGGTTTACATTCTTCAGTTTGCATTAGAAAAGATCAAAAAAATAGAAAAAAGAAGACAATTTATTTTTCATGGCTTGTCTTTTTGAGGAATGGAACCTTGATAAACACCTTGGACGTTATACCAATTTAGAAAGATGCGCGCTACCTCTAACGCCCATTGAGATTTACCCCGATCGATTAGAAATTTCAATAAAGGCGCTAATGTTCTTTCGTTTAACAAGCCGCCACAAGACAAAAGACCCCATAACATAACGTGTAAAGGTGTGCGTTGGATCATCATTCTTACCTGCCAGGTGGGATGTTTTTGATAAAATAAGACCCCCATTCTGCCCCTTTGTTTTTCTTGTTCGATTAACTTTGGTAGTTGTTCTAGGTTAAAAGCAGGATGCCAATGATAGCCAACTGCTTCTGGACAGGGGATTAGTTTTAGTCCTAGTTTTTTTAGTCTTACACCTAGTTCTAGGTCTTCCCAACCATACTGAGAAAACATAGGATCAAACTTGCCGGCTTCGATTAACCATCTTTTCCCGATCGCTACATTACCTGTGGCAAAAAAAGCAGCGGAAAAGTCGGTCAACTTAAAGGGTTCCGATGTAGGATGCTCAAAGTTAGCCGTGTTGATCACTCTGCCGTAGGTAAAACACCGGTCGTTATCTTTTAGTTTTTTGGCATGGGCAGATAAAAAAGAAGATAAAACTACTAAATCACTATCAATAAAAACGATCGTTTCGCCTCTGGCATGGTCTATGCCTGTATTACGAGCGATGGCAGCCCCTTTGTGGTCTTGTAAAATTAGTCTGACATGGGGAAATTGATTAGCGTTGGTTTGCAAAAAAACGATCGTGTCATCGGTAGAGCCGTCATCTACTACTACAACTTCATATTCTTGATCAAAGTCTTGTTCTTCTAAAGCCTTCAAGCACTTAGTTAAAATTGGCAGACGGTTATAGGTAGGAATAATAACAGACCACATAATAAGGACTAGAAGTTAAACATCTTTTGAGAATGTTCTTATTCTAGCCCACTTGGGATTTCAAAATTTAATCTTTTTCGATCGGTTCTTTTGTTTATTTTCTTTCAACTCTCCTCTGAGGAAGCCCTATTCCAGGTTGTAGTTGGAAAAAAAACGCCAAATGGTTTGATTCGCGTCAATTTCTTGAGAGGTTACGCCAATAATAAAAACGGGTGCATACTGTAATCCTCCCGCCCAAGTGTGACCACCCCCCACGATCGTGACCAACTGGACGGCGCGATTACCCTCTTTGGCGCTCAAAAGTTCAACCTTAGTGCCATCATTCACCCGATCGGGGAAAGATACATTGCGGGGAGCAGTGTTAATCTGATTGAGCCTGACCCAAAAATCAAAGGAGTCTTTAGCGGATAGAATTTGCCCCCTACCCCTCACTTCGCCGCCTTCATAGGGAACGATCGGGTCCTCTGTGCCCAAAATATACATTACAGGCACGGGGCGCTTTGCCGGGCAATCTTGACTGAGGGAGACTGGTAGATTGGAAGCAACAGAGGCAATTGCAGCAATCCGATCGGAGAGGTCGCAGGCTAAAACCTGGCTCATAAACCCTCCGTTAGAAATGCCCGTGGCGTAAACTTTTTTCGGGTCAATGTTGTAAGTATTTTGTAAAGTTGTAATCAGTTGGTCAATAAACTTGACATCATTTACTTGTCCTCCCGTTAAATTTCTGGGTTCCCGCCGGTCGCTCCAAAATCTTTCCAGGGCTTCGGGATAAACCACAATAAAACCTTCCCGATCGGCTAAAGAAGATAAACCCGTTAAGTTTTCCATATTTCTAGCATTGCCACTCCCGCCGTGGAACGCTAATACCAGGGGGAACGCCCGATCGGGGCTGTAGTTTTGGGGCAGACGGACTTGGTATGTACGATTTAAGCCATCGACGGTGATTGAGCTTAATTCCCTCCGATTTATGCCATCTAATCTGGGTCTTCTCACCTGAGCCATCGTATTAAAAGACAGACTGAGTAACAACAACTTCATAGCACACCACAGTTTTACTTAGCCTTAGACGCTTGACATCCCTAACCAGTTCAAATTTTCCTGATAAAAGAAATAAGTCTGATCATAGGGTAATATTGCCCAATTCAAATGACAAAAGTATAAGACCTGATTCAATGGTAATGTTCATCCCTAAATTCCACTATGTAATAATAACGATCTGACAAATTAAAGCGATCTTTGCTGAGTAGAAAAGATAAAAAAAGAACCCCAATTCTGGGATTCAAAATTTTAAGAGAGAAAGCTAACAATTAGCCTTCAAAGGGTTTCCGATCGGGCTTGCTAGCAGCAGGAGAAATACCTTTTAGGTAAGCCAAGACCGTATCAGCATCAGATACTTCAAAGGGATCGGTAGGACAATTATCACCAAAGTCAGGCTCAATAAACATCTTTTCAATCTTACAGTCATTCACAACCATAGCGTAGCGCCAAGACCGCATACCAAAGCCGAGGTTTGTTTTTTCGACTAACATTCCCATCTTGCGGGTAAATTCGCCGTTCCCATCAGGTAATAAAAAGACGTTCTTCGCACCCTGTTGTTTGCCCCATTGATACATAACAAAGGCATCATTCACAGACAAACAAACGATCGAGTCGACCCCTACCGCCTTAAATTCTTCGTAGAGTTCTTCATAGCGGGGTAAGTGGGTGGAAGAACAGGTGGGAGTAAAAGCACCAGGCAAAGCAAATAAAACGACCTTCTTACCGCCAAAAATTTCTTGGGTAGTCAAGTCTTGCCAGCGGAATGGGTTGGGACCAGGAACAGATTCATCCCTTACACGGGTCTTGAATACTACGTCAGGAACACGTTCAATAGCCATAGTTACCTCTTTAGGATTGGAGTTTTAGTTTCAGCAGTGCTGACTATCTCATAATAATTCTTAACTTGGAAAAATACAACTGTTAATAATACTTAAAGATTGCTCTCCGAGAATTTAGTTCCAAAATTTAGCTATAGAATACTAAGTAGCGAAAGTAAGACCCCAATAACCTATGCTCGACCTTTATTACTGGTCTACGCCCAACGGTCATAAAATTACCATTTTTTTGGAAGAAGCTGAATTAGATTACAATCTCATTCCCATAGACATCCGATCGGGGGCGCAGTTCCAACCCGACTTTCTGCGCATTTCACCGAATAATCGTATTCCTGCTCTGGTAGACCACCAACCGATCGGGCAGTCTGAACCCCTTTCTATATTTGAATCTGGGGCAATTTTGTTATATTTAGCGGAAAAAACCGATAAATTCATCCCAAAATCTCTAAAAGACCGTTACAGAGTCTTAGAGTGGCTATTTTGGCAGATGGGAGGGTTAGGTCCGATGGCGGGTCAAAATCATCATTTCAGTAGGTACGCCCCAGAAAAAATTCCCTATGCCATCGATCGGTATGTCAAAGAGACAAATCGGCTTTACGGTGTACTCGATCGGCAACTCCAGGGCAAGGACTTCATTGCCGGGGAATATTCCATTGCTGATATGGCTTGCTATCCCTGGATTGTGCCCTACGAAAGACAGCAACAGGATATTACCCAATTCCCCGACCTGCATAGATGGTTTCTGGCGATGGGAGAACGGGAAGGAGTGCAGCGCGCCTATGCCAAAGCCGAGCCTTTTCAGAACACCCCTGCACCACCTAATGCCAATCAAATTCTGTTTGGACAGACGGCAGAGCGACTCAAGTAGGGATACAACGGGGCATAGCCTTGAGGGTAGTAATTTGGTTTTGCGCTTCAATTTCAAGCTTTTCGGTATCGGCAATCTCGGCTTTTATTTGTTGAATTTGTGCCTGAAACTGTTGCCATTGTCTTTGAGATATGGCTCCTTCCTGTGCCAGCATTGCCATTGTTTTTTGCCTACCTTCTAACTTTGCCAATTCTCGGCGGGAGGTTTTGAGGGCAGTTTGTGCCTGGAAGATCGTTTCCTCTGTTTTTCTGATAAAAGGAATACAGGAAGGATGAACCCCTATTACAAAGGGGACGAAAGGAGTAAAAATCATACCTCTGTGGTTTGTTCTACCAAAATAGAAGAGGGTTGGACAGGCATAATTAAACCAAGGCTCAGGGTGAGTAAAATCGCCATTAGTAGATTTTCTAGTTTCATTGCCACACCTCAAATCTACTATAAAATTAGGGCAAAGATAGAGATAAGGCATTAGCCAAAGAGGAGAAATTGCCTGCATTTATCTGTCTGATGTTTTGGTTTTTCGGCAATTTATGTTCCCTTTTGCCAAACTTATACAATTGTTAAACTGTCTTCAGCCCTTTCCCAAAACCCGATCGGTATAATAGTTAGTCAATGTAACAAAATGTAAAAATGAATTGGGCAGGTATTGGTGGTCTTGGCTTAATGGGAGCGGTAGGGGTTTATCTGGCAACAGCCCGTCCCTACCGATCGAAGGATTCGGTGGCAAGTGCCTACGATGAATGGACATTGGATGGTATCCTGGAATTTTATTGGGGGGAGCATATCCATCTGGGGCATTATGGCAATCCGCCGGTTAGGAAGGACTTTATCCAAGCCAAGATAGATTTTGTCCATGAGATGGTGAAGTGGGGCAATTTACCCAAAACTGGCAAGCTCTTGGATGTGGGTTGCGGGATCGGCGGCAGCAGTCGCATCCTCGCTCAGGAATACGGCTATGACGTAACGGGTGTTACCATCAGTCCCCAACAGGTCGATCGGGCGAGGCAACTCACTCCCCCAGAAGTAGGGGCAAAGTTTACCGTAGATGATGCCATGGCACTTTCTTTCCCTGATGAAACCTTTGATATAGTCTGGTCGATCGAGGCGGGTCCCCATATGCCGGACAAGCAGGTTTTTGCTAGGGAGTTATTGCGGGTGCTTAAGCCAGGGGGAGTATTGGTAGTAGCGGACTGGAATCAAAGAGACGATCGGGTTGTGCCCCTCAATTTTGGGGAAAGGATCGTCATGAAACAATTGTTAGACCAGTGGTCCCATCCTCAGTTTGCTAGTATTGAGGGCTTTGCAGAGGCGTTGGCAGGGACTGGCTTAGCAGAAGAAGTGATTACCGATGACTGGACTGCCCAGACTCTGCCTTCTTGGTTAGACTCAATTTGGCAGGGGGTAATTCGTCCTGAGGGGCTAGTAAAATTCGGGCTAGCGGGATTTATCAAATCGTTACGGGAGGTGCCTACTTTGCTACTGATGCGCTTAGCCTTTGGCACCGGGCTTTGTCGGTTCGGGATGTTTCGGGCGGTTCGTTCTGCTCTCCCTAAATGAAGAAAATCCTATTAATTTGCATTGGTTACAGCCTTTTGCTGTTTTGTTTTAGTAGTGCTAAGCATCTGCTGTTTCAATCTACCGCTTGGGATTTGGGCATTTTCGATCAAGCTGTCTATTTGATCTCGATCGGGGAACCTCCTTTATCTTCCTTTACGGGATTTCATATGCTTGGAGATCATGGGGCATGGATGCTCTATCCTTTAGCCTTACTCTATAAAATTTTCCCATCGGTCTATTGGTTATTGGCGGTGCAGGCATTGTCTCTGGGTTTGGGGGGGTTTGGCGTATGGTTGCTAGCCAAACAAAAGTTAACCGATCGGTTAGCGGGGCTGGCAATGGCAATTTATTACCTCTATCCTTTGGTATTTAACATCAACTTGTTTGACTTTCATCCAGAAGTAATGGCGGTGCCTGCTTTTTTGATTGGTATTTGGGCTACTCTCACCGATCGATTGATTGTATTTATCCTAGCGATCGGGGTAATCCTTGGCTGCAAAGCGGCGCTCTCCCTGACTGTGGCAGCGATGGGGCTGTGGCTATTTTTAGCAAAACGACTCAAATTTGCCCTAATTGCGCTGGGGGCGGGCACTCTCTGGTTTATTGTGGCAACGCAATGGTTGATGCCCACTTTTGCGGGGGAACAGGCAGTCAGTCGATTTATCGGGCGCTATAGCGATTTGGGCAGCTCCTACAAAGAAATTATCCAAAATTTATTTTTGCGCCCCTATTTAGTGCTTTCCCGCATTTTTTCTATTGGCACAATAGAATATATGGCGTTATTATGGTCCCCGATCGTTTATGTTTTTTGGTTAAATTGGGGCAAGTTAAAAAACTGGAGTCCCCTAATTGCTACTATGCCCGCCCTGATGATGAATATATTAGCTAATGATAGTGCCCAAAGGGATTTAATCCACCAGTATTCTTTGCCGATTTTACCTTTTTTAATGTTGATAGTAATTGATAGTTTAACATCATTGCCAAAGGGTTTTATTACATTTCAATCTATAATAAGTTGGGCATTATTAGGCTTTATTTTGTTGTCTAGGTTGCACTTTTTTGCTGGTCGCTACTGGCAAACGATCGATACTTGGCAACCTACCAGAGCGGCTTTGAGCAAAATTCAAGACCAGGGAGCGGTTTTAACTTCAGCAGAAATTGCCCCCCATCTAAGTCAGCGTCCCATTGTGCATTTAGCAATTAGTAATCCCCCTGTCCAAAATCTGACCAATTATCAGCATATTTTACTTAATCAACGTCATCCAGGATGGGCTAGTAGTGCAGAATTAGTTGGTAAACTTTTAGAATCTGTAAAGCAAATTCCCCATTTCCGATCGGTCTTTCATCAAGCTGGAATTTACTTGTTTTCCTACTCCCCTGGCAATGAAGAAACAGCTATAAATCAAGGGGAAAAATATGAATAATTTTTTTAAGAATGGCATCAACAATGGAGATTTTTTAATTACGGCAGAAGTCTCTCCTCCCAAGGGAAGTGATGTAGCTGCTATGTTGTCCCATGCTAGGCTACTGCAGGGCAGAGTTCATGCCATCAATCTCACCGATTCAAGTAGGGCAGTTTTGGGGATGAGTCCCCTAGCGGCTGCCTATCTAGTCCAGTCCCAGACCGGTATTGAGGCAATTTATCAGTTGGCGTGTCGTGACCGTAATCGGATTGCATTGCAGGGCGATTTGCTTGGTGCCCATGCCCTCGGGCTGCGCTCTGTGCTTGCTCTGACGGGGGACCCTGTTAAAGCGGGGGACCAGCCCCAAGCCCGATCGGTGTTTGACTACGAGGCGGTGCGATTGTTACAGTTAATTGCCAAACTCAATCAGGGCAAGGATGCTAACGACCGGGAACTGCCCCAAGGGGGGACAAATCTTTTAGCAGGGGCAGCAGTCGATCCCCAATCCCCTAGCTGGTCGGGCTTAAAATCCCGATTTCAGCGCAAACTAGATGCAGGCGCTCAGTTCTTCCAGAGTCAGCTAATTACCGACTTCGATCGGTTAGCAAAATTCATGGATGAAATTGCCTCTCTTGGCAATAAGCCAGTTTTAGCGGGGATATTCCTGCTCAAATCGGCAAAAAATGCTCTTTTTATCAATAAATATGTGCCTGGAGTTAACATTCCCGATCGGATTATCGATCGGTTAGCAGAGGCACCAGACCCTTTAGATATGGGCATTACGATCGCAGCGGAGCAAATCCTAAAGGCAAAAGACCTCTGTCAGGGCGTGCATATCATGGCGGTCAAAAGCGAACACCTCATTCCTAAAATTCTCGACCGGGCAGGCATCGCTTGCCTAAATAAAAGATGATTTAACCTTCTTCTCGATCGTTTATCTGATTATTATTGCCCAAGCCGAGGGAGAAAGGGACGGTATTTAGCTTGTAATCGTCATTGAATAAGACTGATTGTCGATCTTTTATGTGAGTTGTGCAATATCTATATCAAATCTTCTGGACTTTTACACTTATTTTAATCTGTCTTTTCAGCTTTGAAAGAAGGTTGTAAAAAGAAAATGCAAAAAACAACAAATATAGCTTTTATCTTATTAGTAAAGTATAAAGACAAAAGAAAGATCGTCTTCTTGTAGACTTGCAAAATATCATTTTTTATTCAGATGATCGGTCTAGTAATTATTGCACTTCTACAAATTTAAGGATATGTAACAAATTTCTGTCTAAATTCTTTAGTTTTCCTGCGTCAGGAAAAAAGGAAGGAAAATAGCATTACCCTAACTAAAAGCTATGGAATTCGACTTTGTTCCCCTCCTAGAAGCACTTCCACTACCAGTCATGGTAAGGAATCAACTCGGTTCTGTCACTAATCAGCTATGGCAACAACAACAACCTACCACTTCTTTGGAATGGGAATTTCATCAAGAAAAGTTAACCGGTATTTTTGCAGATTGGGAAATTATCATTGCCCAAAATAAGCGTCAGTCTAGCCCTCCTAAAGACCATAATAACCAAACCCAACTCGAACGGATGAAAGACCAGTTTTTGTCCTGTGTCACCCATGAACTCCGATCGCCGCTCACTGTGGTGCTGGGCATGACTGAACTGTTGGAAAAACAACTCTGTGACCAACTCACCGATCGGCAGCGTCATTATCTCAAAACTATCCACCGCAACGGGCATCGCCTTGCCGCTGTGATCAATACGATGGTAGATGTCACTCAGGCAGAAAGTGGACAATTAAAACTCCATCTCGCCCGCATCAAAATTGACTCCCTCTGTCATCAAGTCATCCAGCAACTCCACCGCCTAGAACTGCCCTCTAATCCCCAAGTAGCCCTAGATATTTCCCCCGCAGTGGACACGATCGTGGCAGACCCCACCCGCCTGCAACAAATGTTGGGACACCTGCTCCACAATGCCTGTCGCTTCACCCCCAAAGACCAAACCCCTCAGGTGGGCATCCGCGTAGAGGATTGGGAGTCTTGGATTGCTTTTACAGTCTGGGATAGGGGCATTGGCATCGCCGACGAAGACCAGTCCCTCATCTTTCAGAAATTCCAACAACTTGAAAATGCCCGCACCAGACAGTTTGATGGCACGGGCTTGGGCTTGACCCTCACGAGAAATCTTGCCCGCCTCCATGGAGGGGATGTAACTTTTACCTCCCAGCTTGGGGTAGGCAGTGAGTTTACAATTTTGTTGCCCCCCCAGCCCCCTAGTCTTGCCTGCTGTCAACTGGTGCTGATTGTTGATACGGACCCCCAACAAATTAACACGATCGCTAAGGCAGTCTCAGACAGCGGCTTTTTCCCTGTCATAGCCCGATCGGGACTAGAAGCATTAGAAAAAGCTAAACAACTCCAGCCCGCCTACATTTTTATCAACTACGACTTGCCCATACTAGGAGGTAATGACCTCCATTGCATCCTGCAACAACACCATCCCCTGCGCCGCATTCCCGTCAAACTCTATAGCCGCATCAGTAGCCCAGAGGTGGTCAACTGCCTTACCGGCAAGGAATACAAAATTCTCTGTGTCGGTTGCGGAGACTGGCAAGAAGTCGATAGCCTCCCCTTCCGTTGCCTCACCCTTGATGACATCGAGCAGGCAGAGCATCTTGTTCCCCTATGGAAGCCATCAGTTGTTATCCTTGGGCAACCGGAAATGCTTTCGGCTATCTATGAGAATGGCTACCTAAAACAAGTACCGATCGTGGTTAAAGAACTAGGTAACAACTTATTTAATCATCTAAAATTAGTAAGCTGCGGCGATCGGCAATTATTAGATACCCTAAATCAGCTATTAAAAATTACTCCTCTGACTGGGCATTAACAGGGCGCAGGTGGATATGTTTCCGACCGAGACGAATTTCCAATTCATCACCTGGTTGTAGACCCATCATTTGGGTATAGGTAGAGCCAATCAAAAGATTGCCATTTTTTTGGACGCTAACACGATAGCTGGCGCTCCTGCCCCCCCTACCAGAGTTTTTGCCTACTGTAGTTCCATCAGCTTCTAAAAGAGCGTTAAGGAATTTCATCATATTGACCCGATTCTTGCCCGTGCGGGTAAGAGTTGTATAGCCACAGGCTTTTGCCTTGTCTTCGCCGGATAGATGATCCAATTCTTTAACTTTCTTCAGGAGTGCTTCTCCCGTTAGTGCAACTTGTTTCGCCATTTCTTCCCCTAAATTAACTAAGTTACTAATAGATTTACTTGGTATTTTACTCATTACTTTGCCAATTTGTCATCACAATTTTCTTAAAATAATTACAATTTATACTGAGGGCTTGCTCCTCTGATCAAAATCATCTAAAAATAGGTAACAAACTCTCCTTCTAACTTTATGTCTAACTCCCCTGAGACGATTTTTAGCAAAATTATCCGTCGGGAAATTCCTGCCACTATTGTCTATGAAGACGATCGGGCTTTGGTTTTCCGGGACATCAATCCCCAAGCGCCGGTGCATATTCTGGTGATTCCTAAGCGGGTAATTCCCACCATTGCCGATGCCACGGCAGAGGATGAAAGCCTGTTAGGTCATCTGTTGTTAGTAGCTACTCAGGTAGCCAGGGAGGAAAAGTTGGATGGGGGTTATCGCCTCGTGATCAACTGCGGTCAGAACGGCGGACAGACGGTGTACCATCTCCATATCCATCTTTTGGGCGGCAGGGCGATGGGGTGGCCCCCCGGATGAACCTGGTCTGGGAAATCTACAGCATCTGTGCCACGATCGGGCTGGTAGTTTTGTGGCAGCGGAAGAGGAAAAGCCAGGCGGGGGGAGATTTAATCGATCGGTTGTTGCCCCTCCTGGTGCAGTACCAAACCCTACGGCAAGTGATAGAAAAGCATCCCGACCTACCTGCCCAGCAGTTATTTCCCCTGTTTGCAATACTAGATGGACTGATCGAGGACTGGCAACTCCAACCGATCGGGCGGGTAGGGGAACAGGTGCCCTTTGACCCCAAACACCATCAGCCGGACAGCCCCTCCCTCCAACCGGGGGAATTGGTCTACATTCGCTTTGTTGGCTACCGATCGGGGGACACCATCCATACTCCTGCCAAAGTCAGTCGCCAATTGCCCGCCTATGCCTTAAGATCGGGATGACCAGACTGAGGTACACCATGAACTTGACCCGTCAGTTACGCTATCTGGGTATGCCCGCCCTCCTAGTTCTGTTGTGGGGATGCAATCAGTTGCCCAAAGTACCAGGCGCTTCCTCTACTCAACCCCCTGTCAAAATTAAGCTCCTGTTCGGTAGTGCCCTCAAGGAGTTCTGTGGGGCAGCCCAGCAAAAACTCCAGCAACAGCCTCTCCAACTCAGCGACGGTACCCCAGTCCAGATCACCTGCGACATTAGGGGGACAGGGGACGTGATCACAGAAGTAGTTACCCTCGCTCAACAACTCCGATCGAATACCATCAAAGCCGATGACCCCCGTTTCCCCACCCTGGTCTCCACGGATGGGGAAATTTATTTGACCCAATTGGGCTACCAAATCAATCAACTCTTCCCTGGACAAAACTATATCCCCGATGTGACAGAGGCACCCCTCCTGGTCAATTCCCCCATGGTGCTCATGGTGCCGGAGAATTTAGCTGCTCCCATCGTCAAAATTGCTAACGCTCCCTATCGCGCTCTGGTCAATGCCAACACCTTTAAGGATTTAGATAGCAGTGCCCCTGCCCAAGCCATCAACTTTGTGCAAACTGCACCCAACCGATCGAATTCGGGACTACAAACCCTAGTCGCCCAATTTGTGGAAGTATCGGGGAAACGCCCAGAACAGTTGACCGTGGAAGATGTGCGGAAATACCAAAACGATGTCGCCAAAATCCACAGGAAAGTTACCCGCTACGGCACTTCCACCGGCTCCCTGGCAAAGGCGATGGCAACCAATGGTCCTTTTTGGGCAGCCTTAGGATCAGTCTACGAGTCCTCTGTAATTGAAGCCAATGCCAATCTACCACCGGGGCAAACCAGGTTTAAGGCGGTCTATCCCAAATCCACCTTCAGCTCCAATATGCGGGCGGTGTTGCCCAAAGCTCCGTGGGTGAGTGCCCAAGAGAAAGAAGCAGGGGAGAAGGTAATCGAGTTTTTACGCTCCCAAGAGATGCAACAGGTGGCAGCGGACTTGGGATTAAGACCAGGGGTGCCAGGAGTATCCGGCAGTCGGGTTTCCCCCTCCTTTGGCGTAGAAGCCCAGCCCAACTACGACTCCCTCCGATCGCCCCGCCCAGAGGTAGTGGAAGCGATGATTAAGGCTTGGGTGGAGGTGGCGAAGAAGCCCTCCCTGGTGGTGGCAGTGATCGATTCCTCCGGTTCAATGGCGGGGAACAAAATGCCCACGGTACAGGCAGCCCTGCAAAACTACATCAATGCTCTGGCTCCCAAGGACAGGATGGCGCTGATTGACTTTGACACGGAAATCCGTTCCCCCGTTGTGATCGATGGTTCGCCGGAGGGGAAAAGCAAGGGGCAAGCCTTTGTTGCTAACCTGGAGGTGGGAGGGGGAACCAAGCTCTACGACGCTATCCTAGAGGCAAGGAATTGGCTGAGGCAGAATCTACGTCAGGGAGCGATCAATGCGGTGATTGTGTTAACGGATGGGGAGGATTCCGGCTCCCGGATTAGCCTCGATCAACTCGCCAATGAATTGAAAAAGTCGGGCTTTAACTCCGATGAACGCATTGCGTTTTTCACGATCGGGTTTGGGAACGACGGGGAATTCAATGCCGGCGCTCTGCAAAAAATTGCCCAACTCAATGGGGGGTATTATTCTAAGGGAGACCCCCAAACGATCGGGCAGGTCATGGCAAACCTGCAAACGGAGTTCTAAGGATGAAGTGGAAATTAGCGAACCCCTTGGAGTATCCCCTAGCAATGCTAGCAGGGGGAATTTTACTGATCATCGGGGGACGATTTGCCCAAGTGCCGCCGGGGATCATGATTCCTCTTTCCCTTGCCTATGCCACGGGGGGAGCGATCGTGTTGAAAACCAGGGAGCCGGAGCGGCTGAACTTGGGAGACCCCAGGCTAGAGCGGGAAGTGATGGCAATCAAGCAATCTGCCCTAGCCCTGGTCAAGCGGGCGGAAGCCCTGCGCCAGGAAGGATCAAGCGTGCTGATCAACCCCAATCAGATGGATTTGCTCATTGCCCTCCAATATGCCTGCGATCGGGTGATGGAGTTGCCCTACAAAATTGATGAAATTGCGCAGCGGTTGGGCAAGCAGGAATCCCTCCTCTCTGTAGCGGAACTGGAACAGCAACTACAACAGGTATACCTCAAACGGCAGACGGTAACTTCGGCAGCCGCCCAAGCCAAACTCGATCGGTTAGAAGAAATCCTCCGCCAAAACCTAGAGCTAGCCAGGGAAGGGCAAGACTCCCGCCAAATTCAAGTTGCCAATCTCATGCAGTGGGTCACAGAATCGGGGGGGGTTCTCCAACAAATGCAGAACAAAATCCGCACGATCGGGACAGACAGCACCCAAGAAATGGAGGAGTTGCAGGAATTAAGTAGTCAATTAAATTCCTACCAAGAGAATATGACTATGCTCCTCAGTTAAACAATTGTAAAAAGCCGAGCATGGTATGGTTTACTTTAATCGAAGTTAAGTAATGGTTTTAGGCATAGCCTTATTATCACTAGCAAGCATAATTGTAGTAATTATTTACTGCACTTCTGATCACATCGATCAAGATATATTAGAAGCCTTGCGTGGTGACCGAGAGCAGGCAAAACGACTCTTAAAACAAGCCAAGCTACGCTATCCAGGCAAATCAGGAAGATGGTACATCGAGAAAGTCCTCTATGATTTGGGGAGAGACCGAGGGGTTGTTAAAAGCCGTTCCAGGGGGATCAAACTAAATAAAAGAGATTTTAATTGGGAGAATTTCTTTCTATTTTCTATGATTTTAAGCCTAGTACAATTCATTGCCTCTCTATTTTCTAATTGGCTTAATTAAACTTTTCTCAAGCTAACTGATCCCGTCCAGCGCCGAAACTCCAGCCTTCCCACTGCCGTTTACCCCGAAAGTCAGAGGGAGGGGGCAACTTTTCTAGCAACTCGTAGCATCCCAGTAGGGTATAGTGCCCCAGCCACTCCCAAAGGGACTTTAGCCCCACCTGACTTACCACTTGGCTCACCAAGAGGGGATCGGCAAAAGCCATCCGTGCCATAGTTTGGGTCAGCGCCGGCAATTGGATCACATCCTGGAGGAAGGTAGTCATCACAGCGGGGGGCAATTCGGACATTTCTCGAAACACCAAATCTAAAACTCGGTTAATGAAGTTGGGGTCAGCCTCCGATCGTTGCTTGTCTGCTTGCATCACCCGCTGAAACAGCCAGGTCACCCCCAAATTAGGCTGATAGGGTTGCAGAGTCTGCAAATCCGATCGGGTGAGGTAGTCCCCTGCCAGTGCCTCCGTCAACCCAAGCACTAGGCGGGGTAGATGGCGTACCATTGCGCCAAAGCCGCCGAAACTGAGGGGAGATTGATTGCCCCCACTGTCCCCAATGGACAAAACCCGGTCCCAAGCCACTCCTAGGGGACTGGTACGGTAAGCGGGGAAAAAGCCCCCTAAAACCCTAAGAAACTCGATCGTGGCTGGGTCACTGTCCTGATACTGGGGCATAAGGCGCTGATAGGTCTGGAACAATGCCCCCAACCCCCCCCGATCGGGATGGAAGTCCTGGTAGGTGAACAGGTAGGTAGTACGCGCGTCTTGGGCAGGAAACGCCTCCCAGAAGTATTGTTCGCCCCCCTCGATCGGCGTAAAGGTGTAGAGCAAATCCCCCCAACTAAGGGCAGGCAAACCCTGGGCACAGCCCCCCACTACCCAAACCAAACTGTCCGGTCGGGCGTGACCATACAAGACCTGGCGCGCCTGCCGACCGATGGGGGAAAAATAACCCATACAGTCCAAAAGCAACCGGGCGCTATATCGATCCCCGTCCCCTGCCCATACCGTCACCCGATCGGGATGGACGATCGCCCGACTAAAACTGCTATGCTCCCTAATTTGCCCGCCCCATTGGCGAAATTTAACTTTGAGGATCGCCAATAGAGCCTTGGGACTAACCCCCAAATTCAAAACATCCTGCACCCAGTAGGTGCCCCCGCCATGGAAGCCCACCCGCCCTGGATTGTAGGTGGTCACGATCGTTTGGTTTAGCTCCTCCTCCGTCAGTAGCCCCGGCTCAAGGAAATGGTCTAACTCCCGGCGGGAAATGTTCCATTCCTGCTCCCGCCCCTGCAGAGTACCCCTCTCCAGGATTAAAACCTTATACCCCTGTTGCTGTAAGCCCGCCCCCACCAATAAGCCCAGGGTGCCGCCACAGATGATTACATCCAGGTCAGCCGTCCCCCGCTCCGGTGAAGTAGTAACGACATCCCCCGCAGGCAGACCCGATCGGAATTGATCCCAAAACCGATCGATTTGGGCAATTTTTGCCTGGGTATCGGGAGGAAAGCGCACCAGCCTAGAGTTTCACTTCAATATCTACACCCGCCGCCAAGTCCAACTTCATCAGGGCATCGATCGTTTTCGCAGAAGGCTGGTAAATGTCAATGATGCGGCTATGGGTACGAGTCTCAAAGTGCTCCCTAGAGTCCTTATCTACGTGGGGCGAGCGCAATACACAGTAAATCTTCCGTCTAGTCGGTAGGGGAATAGGACCGATCGCCGTTGCATTAGTGCGATTAGCCGTATCGACAATCTTTTCACAGGAGGCATCTAAAAGCCGATGATCAAACGCCCGCAGTCGAATTCTAATCTTTTGTTGTTGCAGGGTAGCCACAAGAAATAATTTCCTAAAAATTTCAGCATTTTTTATAGTAACATTTCAAACTAGCAATTGGCAAAGTCTTGATTTAATTACAAACCGCCTATGAAAAAGGCATAATTTGCGATAAAGTACATTTTGGGCAATTACACAACTAACTTCAGGGGAAAAGCTAGTGGCATCGCACAAAATTTTAGTTATAGATGATAGCCGTGTCATCCGCAACATGGTTAAAGATATGTTGCCAGCCGAAAACTTTGACGTGGTAGAGGCAAAGGATGGGGTACAGGGCTTGGAGATGGTGCAAAAAGAGCGCCCCTGGATGATCATGCTCGACTTTCTGCTACCCAAAATGAACGGTTACGAGGTCTATGAGCATATCCAGCAAAATCCAGAGCTAAACCGCATCCCGATTATATTGATGTCCGGGCGCAAGGAAGAAGTAACCAGCAAAATTCCCGAACCCTTTGAGGACAACTACTTAGTCTTTATCGAAAAACCCTTTGAACAGCGGGAACTCCTGGTAGCCATCAAAAAAGCCATGACCCTGGCACAGCGCCGTCCGCCCTCTACGGGGATTGGCGTTTCTACTGCGCCCCAGACCGCTCCCCCCGTGGTCGACCAAAACCTCACCGATCGGGTTGCAAAATTAGAGGCAGAATTAGAGAAATATAAACAACTAGAGGAAAAGGTCAAGACCCTAGAACAGCAGTTAGTAGTTCAGCATAAACAATTGCAACAGGTGGTAAATTTCATCCGCCAAAAGATGCAGTAGTGGTAGAGTGAACGATCGATGAGTAAAGGTAACTATGGCTGATCGCTATGTGCGTGTCCAGTCCGAGGGAAGGCAATACTACGGAGTTTTAGGGGTCAATCTTGCCGTCCAGTTGCTTGATGCAGCCCCCTGGTCAGGAGGTAAACCAAAGGGAGAAACCCTCCCCCCCGATAGCTATTCTCTTTTGCCTCCCTGCGAACCCCAAAAGATTATTGGGATTGGCAAAAACTACCAGGCTCATGCCCTAGAGATGGGAATGGAAGCCCCCAAGGAACCGATCATTTTTCTGAAGGCGACCAGTGCCCTCCTGCCCGCCCATCAACCAATCGTTTTGCCGCCCCAGTCTACCAGGGTGGACTATGAAGGGGAATTAGCTCTGGTGATTGGGCAGACCTGTAGCCATGTAGAACCCGACCGGGCTTTGCCCTATATTTGGGGTTATACCATTGCCAACGATGTGACCGCCAGGGACATCCAACGGAAAGATGGACAATGGACTCGATCGAAGAGTTTTGACACCTTTTGTCCCCTTGGTCCCTGGATTGTGCGGGATATTAGCCCTACAGCCCTGCTCCAGACTTTATTAAATGATGATTCGGTGCCGGTGCAGTCCGAAACGATCGATGCTATGGTCTTTGCACCAGAAACGATCGTGTCTTTTATCAGCCACGCTATGACCCTTTATCCAGGGGATGTGATTTTAACCGGCACACCAGCCGGCGTAGGCAGATTAACGGGAGGAGACTCCATCGCCATCGAAATAGAAGGAATTGGCAGATTACAAAACCCTGTAATTGCGGGAGAAAGATGATTGTTTTTTGCGTTGCTCCATCACTATGATGCTGTAACTGTTTGTTATCCCCAACAAAACTACGACTTTTGGCACCGTTGGTCTGTTGTTTTAAGTAGAAAAATCAAGTCTGGTTTGTTATTGAGTAACCATCTTTTATTTTTGCAAGATGTAGAAAACTTAGAAAGATGGATTTTTGGTAACATAAACCTACTACATCGAGAAAATCAGGGTTTTACTTTTGTACCTTTTCCCAAAGACCAACATAAAGAAAGATGGTCTTTAATTTTTACCGATGACTGGCAATTACTATTAGTTAGTTCAGACCAAGAAAGTCTGGCGTTATTTTCTTTTGCTCCTCCAGCCATTCAACTGATGCTTGATACTTTGTTTGAGTCTGTGGCAGATCATAAATTAAAAGAAAGATTAAAGTCTTTTCCCCTAAAAATGCCTGATTATCAGGATATGGCGGGCTTAATGGGTGGTTTTTTATCAGTCATTCATCCCGTAGAAGTGATCATTCCCCAACTAGAAGAGATGGATGTTTTACAGAGTATGATCCATGAAGTCCGCACGCCTTTAACTACTATCCGCACTCTTATTCATTCACTGTTAAGAAGGAGTGATTTAAGTAACTTAGTCTGTCAACGCCTAGAACAAATCGATCGAGAAGCAACCGCCCAAATCGATCGGTTAAATCTGATCTTTCAAATTGTCGAACAAGCCCGCCCCCTGTCTAAAGAGTCTTTGTCTTTACAAGATATGTTAGTTAATTTATTACCCCAATGGCAATGGCAGACTGAAAGACGGAATCTTTCATTGGAATATCATCCTTTTGCAGGTGAATTACCACCCATTGTTAGTAATGGAGAGTTACTACAACAGTTGTTAAACGGTTTAATCGATCGGTTATTTCGTCTTCTACCCGCTCAAAGCAAGATCGAACTTGGTACTTATTGGGTTGGTAATTTTGTCAAACTGGAAATTATCACCTCTGGCAGCGGTTTTCATCCCCTCAGACCGATCGGGCGGTGGCTCTTATTTCAACCAGAGACCGGAGTAATTAGCTTGAGTTTGGTTGTAACAAAGGCACTTTTCCAGTCTTTAGGAGGAAAATTCACCCTTAAAACCATACCCAATGGAGAAGTCCTGACAGTTTTCTTACCCGTCTTGCCTGGTTAGTCAGTCTGTGAGACAATAAAAAGACTGTTTTAGTTGATGCTCATGTCTGCCGAATTTTTAGCCAAACAATACATTCCCTTTGAGACCGAACAAAAATGGCAAACAAAATGGGAAGAACAGGGCATCTTTCGGGCAGAAGCACCTTCTGATCTGCCATCTTTTACAGTGATGATTCCCCCGCCTAACGTGACAGGCAGTCTGCACATGGGTCATGCCTTTGAAGAAACGATCATTGATACATTGGTTAGATTTAGAAGGATGAAAGGCTACAACACTCTCTGGCTACCAGGTACAGACCATGCCAGTATCGCAGTACAGACCATTTTAGAAAAACAACTAAAAGCGGAAAAGATAAAAAAAGAAGACTTGGGCAGAGAGAAGTTTTTAGAAAGAGCCTGGCAATGGAAAGCAGAGTCCGGCGGCACGATCGTTAGTCAATTACGGAAATTAGGGGTATCGGTCGATTGGTCAAGGGAACGTTTTACCCTGGATGAAGGTTTATCTAAAGCTGTTATAGAGGCTTTTGTTCGTTTATATGAAGATGGTTTGATCTATCGTGGTGAATATTTAGTTAATTGGTGTCCTGCTTCTCAGTCGGCAGTGTCAGACTTAGAAGTAGAAAATCAAGAAGTAAAAGGTCATCTTTGGCATATTCGTTATCCTATCTTAGGAGAGGACGCTTATCTTGTAGTAGCTACAACCCGCCCAGAGACGATGTTAGGGGATACAGCAGTAGCAGTCAATCCCAAAGATGAAAGATACCGTCATTTGATTGGTCGATCGGTTTTGTTATCGTTAATGAATCGAGAAATACCGGTCATTGCTGATGAATATGTCGATCTTTCTTTTGGTAGTGGTTGTGTGAAGATTACTCCCGCCCATGACCATAACGACTTTGAAGTAGGTAAACGACACAACTTAACTTTGATTAACATTCTCAATCGGGATGGAACGATCAATGAAAACGGGGGCGAATTTCAGGGACTCGATCGTTTTGTTGCCCGTAAACAGATCGTTCAAAAATTGGAAGAACAGGGACTGCTAGAAAAAGTAGAAGACTACACCCATTCTGTGCCCTATTCAGAACGTGGGAAAGTGCCTGTAGAGCCGTTTTTATCTGCCCAATGGTTTATCAAAATAACCCCTTTAGCAGAATTCGCTTTAGAACAATACGACCGGTTTCAATCTCCTCGTTTTGTACCCGATCGGTGGGGAAAAGTCTATCGAGATTGGTTAGTCAAACTGAAAGACTGGTGTATTTCCCGTCAACTCTGGTGGGGTCATCAAATCCCGGCTTGGTTTGTCGTCAGTAAGACCGATGGTGTCATTCAAAAAGATACACCCTTTGTCGTTGCTAGAAATGAAGCAGAAGCCATAAAGAAAGCAGAAGAACTGTATGGCTCAGACATTCAGTTATTGCAAGAC
>Ga0272446_1001057_pt1 | contig 41245 bp, 33 predicted proteins | sample YNPCB0061_FD_194587 | JGI IMG/M metagenome (GOLD analysis project Ga0272446, IMG submission 194587) | Hot spring microbial mat communities from Yellowstone National Park, WY, United States - YNP-CB-006-1 | ecosystem: Environmental > Aquatic > Thermal springs > Hot (42-90C) > Sediment | place...
ACAGTACGGACTTCGGCTCCCAAAGTCCGCAACAGTTCAATTTTCTCCAGGGATTGAGTTTCAGGAATGATAATGAGACAACGGTAACCCTTGGCGTTGCAGATGTGGGCTAACCCAATGCCCGTATTACCGGCTGTGCCTTCGACAACCGTCCCCCCCGGTTGCAGCTTTCCGGTTTCTTCGGCGGCTCTGATGATATAAAGTGCGGCTCGGTCTTTGACAGAGCCACCAGGATTGAGGAATTCCGCTTTGCCCAGAATTTCGCAGCCGGTTGCATCCGAAAAACTGTTGAGGCGAATGAGGGGGGTGTTGCCAATCGTACCGACAAATCCGTATTTAATGTCCATGCTACGTTCCTGTATTATCCCTCAACAGATTCTAGATCGCTGTTAGACGGGAGCTTACCAAAAGATCAGGCAAACCAAATCAATCTGACTGGAAGCAAGTGTGTGCAGCACTACGCTGAGCAAGTCAAGTAAACCGTTAAGATTCGCTTATATAGCTCAATTCTAGTTAGCTCACTCAACCCAGGAACAGAGGTTTGGATTTCCTGGCGATTATGGAACCTTTTGATGGGTGCAGGAAGGAGCGGGGGAAATGGCTGTAAAATCGCATTTGCAAGGGTTTTTAGGTTAACTGTTGCGGGCAAGCAAGGCGCAGCAGGAGGCATTGAGCATAGAGGGAGTGTATGGATAGCAGAACCGTCACAGATCTGGCGAGGGCAGGAAATTCAGAGGCGATCGCCTTTTTGTTGAACCAATGGCTAAAGCCCTACTACGTGATGGCCACCGTCAATCTGGAGGCAGCAGAGTTGCATGTGCACTTAAAGGCGGCCCAACCGCCGCTACCAGAGTTATTTGTGGATCTGGTGGTAACTCAACTGCAACGACTCAACCTGCCCTTTGCTCGGGTTCATCTCCACGGCTACGCTTTAGAGGATACACATCCTGCCTGGAGTCAGGAACTCCCGTTAAAAACGACTGCGTTGGATGAGTCGGGTACGTTCTCGAAGTGGGTACAGGAGTTAGAAAAAACGGTTTCCCTATCCCCTAGTCAGCCTTTACCCAGCCTGCCAGGGCAAATGGCTCAGGCAGTGGTGCAGCGACCCCATCTAGCAACCTCTTTGCCCAACTATGAAGGGCAGCGCTCTGTACAAAACTTTTTCTTTTCTCGGTTGCCCACACCCAAGGAAAAAGAAACTGAACGATTGCAAAATATTTTAGGGGTTGCTGGGTTGGTGACATTGCTCCTATCCGTGGGAGTTTTTGCCTACAACAAGGTTTTCCCCAGATCTGCCATTTCTCAGGCTCCTCAAAGTTCTGAATCGCCCTTGGCAGAGGGGCAAGCTACGCCCCCATCAGAGACTAGCCCCAGTCCTACTGCGACCCAGGCAGCAACCCCTGCCTCGCCAGCGGCGAAGACCAGCCCTGGCTCTAAGGCAACAACCCGTTCTCCCCAGGCGGGTACCCCGCGCACCAATCAAAAGGCAGGAGCTGCAGCATCTAAGCCTGCATCGACAGGAGACTCCAATGCAGTGGAGGCAAGGGTTACCCGTGAGTTAGATCAGCTCAAAGAGCAATTTGATACCTTTAAGATGATGGCTCAGTACGAGCCAACAGTCTATCAACAGTTTCAAGAGCAAGTGAAGGCAGCAGCGCGTGACAATACCCTGACATCTGAAAAGGCGGCGGCCCTTGGTCGGGAGTTAGGGGCATCCATAGTTGGAAAGTACCTTCCCATCGCTTCTGACCGGGCACTGCTCGACTTTGCCCTGACCCGATTTAACCTGTTAAAGCAAGCTTCTAGCAAAAAGCCTGAAATTTGTCGATCGGAGATTGTAACGGGTGAACCGATTGATTTACGCCAATCTATTCAGCAAAATTTCAAAGAATTGGATGATGTGGTGGCGGCGGTGATTCAAACCGGGGCAACCCAGCCAGCCCCCCTCAAGGATGTGGCGGTTGCTCAAAGTCGGTTGCAAAAGGTTGTTGCGGATATGGGCGATCGCTACGGCGATGATTTTCTAAAAGCGAAGGATCAAAAAGCGAACATCGACCCGAAAAAAACGTGCCAGATGATGAACGATTTTTGGGCTCTGTTGCTGAATTTACCCGACGCGGAGGCGGCTTCCGCTCTGCGTTACCTATGGGCCAGCAATTCCCCGAAGGGTTCAGCAAAGCAATAGCCTCGGGCTGCACGCGAGTCAAATCATTTCTGACGCTAGGAATGTCACAAAACCACTGGCTTATCCAGGCGTCTACCCCTAGCATGATTGCGAGCATCGCAGTACAGTCAATAGAAAGCCTCGGATAATAGGACTTGCTATTCGGCGGTGAGGGGCTTTTAATCTCTGCTGAGATATTACTTCCGGGTTGTGCTGACAGGGTTTATTCTCACAAGCAGCCCATCATTGCCTATTCAATAGCGATAACGGGGTGCCATGCTGGGCGAACTGCTAGCTGGAAGATACAAAATTACCGAAATACTGGGTGCCGGAGGGTTTGGGCAAACCTACATCGCCTGTGATACCCAGCGTCCGGGTTCTCCCTGTTGCGTCGTTAAGCACCTCATCTTCTCCAGTCAGAATGAAGCGGTGTTACAGCAGGTGCGCCGATTATTTCGCGCGGAGGCTGAAACTCTGGAAGTCTTGGGTCGCCATGACCAGATTCCCCAACTGTTAGCCTACTTTGAAATTGATCAGGAATTTTATCTGGTTCAAGAATTTATTCCCGGTCATTCCCTGAGTCAAGAGATGGGGGAAGGGGTGCGTTGGTCGGAGCCGGCGGTCATCAATTTTTTAGAAGATGTGCTGCAAATTTTGGAGTTTGTCCATGGGCGGGGGGTGATTCATCGAGATATTAAGCCCGATAATCTAATTCGCCGCCCTGATCAGAAGCTGGTTTTGATCGATTTTGGAGCGGTCAAAAACATCGGCAACACCATTGCCGAGGCGACGGGAGAGACCGCTTTTAGCATCCCGATTTACACTTCTGGCTACGGCGCGAGTGAGCAGTGTTTGGGGCGGCCCCGTTACAGCAGTGATTTGTACTCCCTGGGAATGATTGCCATTCAGGCTTTAACGGGAATGCGCCCATCTCAACTGCCCCAGGATTTGCATACCTGTGAGGTGATTTGGCGCGATCAGGCGGCAACGACCGACGCTCTGGCAGAGATTTTGGAGCGGATGACCTGCTTTCACTTTAACCAGCGTTATCAGTCAGCGACCGAAGTGCTCAAAGCCCTGCGGCAAATTTCACCTGCTTCCACAACCCTGAGCTTAGCGGTAACACGCCCTCAGGAGCGCCCACGAGAGGCAATTGTGGATGCGCCAGCGGCTGCCCATGGTGTCCTCGCGATCGCCCCGGCCCCATCAGCCACAAATCTTCACCCTGCCTCAAAGCCAGTGATGCGGCCACTGAAGCGCTGGCTCTTTACGGGTAGCGCTCTGCTGGCCTTGCTGATTGGAGGTGGGCTTGTGGGTCGAAGTTTGCATCGTAGCCAGCCATCAACCACTTTGTTTGGATCGGTTTCTGAGCGGATTAGTTTTGGTGAAAAATTGCTGAATCGCTGGCAATCAAATCCTGTCAAGCAGGAAGGGACTGAACAACTCGCCAAGGGAAATTTTGACCGGGCGGTGGAGCGGTTGACCACGGCACGTCAGCAGCAACCCGGTGATCCAGAAACCCTGATCTATCTCAATAATGCACGGATTGGGTTAGCCCCTGCCCATGTGGTTGCAGTGGTGGCTCCCCTGGGGGATACCTTTGGTTCATCCCAGGAGATTTTGCGGGGGGTAGCCCAAGCCCAAACCCAAATCAACCAAGCTGGCGGCATTAACGGTGTGCCACTCAAGGTGGCGATCGCCCATGAAGATAGTACGCCAGAAACAGCCCGCCTGTTGGCTCAAGCTCTGACCAGTGACCCACGGGTACTGGGAGTGGTGGGTCATAGCATTAGTGATACTTCCTTAGCAGCCGCCCCAATTTATCAACGTCAGCAACTGGTGATGATTTCGCCGCTTAGCTCCGCTGTGCAACTCACCGACCAAGGTAACTACATCTTTCGAACCATTCCTAGCGATCGCGCTACCGCCAGAGCCTTAGGCGACCACATGCTCACAGTGTTTAAACAGCAGAAGGTGGCCGTTTTCTATAACTCGCGGAGTGATTACAGCCAGTCGCTCCGTACCGAGTTTCGCAATGCCTTGTTTTATAACGGGGTGGAACCCTTGCTGGAAGTCGATCTGGCGAGGCCAGATTTTGATGCCTACGATAGCCTGCGACAGGCAACGGCTCAAGGTGCAAAGGTGTTGATGCTGGCCCCCGACTTTACGACCATTGACCGCGCCATTCAGGTGGTGATTGTGAATCGGCGACGACTCAAGCTCTTGGGGGGTGATAGCGTATCTACCTCAAAGATTTTGACAGTGGCAGGCCACGAAGCTGTGGAGATGGTGGTAGCAGTGCCGACTAATCTTAACTCCCAGGATTTTCGCCAGCAGTTTCAAGCGCTTTGGGGGCAGGAGGCAATCCTGGGATGGCGAACCGCTCTGGCCTATGATGCGGCGATCGCGCTAATTCATGCCATCCAAACTAGCCCCACCCGTACAGGGGTACAACGGGCACTGTCGGAGCAAAGCTTTGCCGTGGATGGAGCAGAGGCAACCATTCGCTTTATGCCCTCTGGCGATCGAGAAGCCAAGGCCAACCTCGCTACGGTCAAATTAGTGAAAACGGCCCAGGGCGATCGCTACGAATTTCAACCCCTGTCTAAGTAAGCCCTCGTTCCCAGCTTGTCTTGCAGAGACACTTCAGAGATTACGGCGTTATGTTTACCCCAGCTTTTGCTCATTGACTGCTCAGCCAGTGAATCCCTAGCTCAACGACTATCACAGGTTAAACCCACCCGAAGACAGCCTGGAGCACTGCCGAATCAGCCCTAGTTTTGAGCTTCAACGAGCTTCGGCTCACCCGTCGAATTTGTTACAGCCTCTGGCTTTGCTCCAGGTTCTGGAGCAGCTTCCTGGGCAGGCGAAGTAAACCGTACCCGAGGTAGCCCAGTCGATGCCGCACTGCCACCTTGAGACTGCTGCCGTAACTGTTCCTGGCGGCGCTTCATAAAATCTGCCGCCTCTGAGTCCAAGTTATCCCGCTGAATTGCCCCAAACTCTTCAATACTGCGAGATGGCGCCAATACCGAGTGATGGATTAAATCCATCACTCCCCGCGTAGGGCTACCAGAAGCCCCGCTATTAAATAAGCTATTCGACCGCTCTGGATCAAGAGGATTAGAAAACGCATCATTCGCCGTTTGCGCTACTGTTCCCCGTGGTGCCACCAGCCCCAGACATACAGCTACCAAGGTGGCATTCCCTAAGCAGTAATAAAGTACCTTCAGCGTATTCATGGGCAATCCTTTAACCAACTTACCTAATTGTGCCGAAATTGTTCTAAAAATGCCAGCTTTATTCGTCGAGCATCTCCCTGCGACCACTGGGTTAAGAGCAGCCGAGCGATTCATAATAGCGCGGCTGTTGATGACTACAGATGAGACAACCACAAAGGATCTGACGTGATCTGACCGAAAATGCTCCCAACTATAAGAGGGGGTTTGAAAAGGGTTCGGCGGTTAAAACCGCAACCATGCAAACAAAGTCCGCCGACGCGAACTCAAGCCAATGAGGGATTTCGATCACCTGCATCGGCAGGTTTTGTCCGGATAGCCGCGACTTTAGTCGCCAAGGCGACAGGGGGGTAGGCTTTAAGAGCCTACCCTAACCTCCAAACAATATGCCTTTGAGGGGGTAGGGGGGGCTAGCATCTAGAGTCACTGCTACACCTGTGTTAATGTGAAAGCTTCGATAAGAATGTGGGAATTTCAAGACCAAATTTTAAAGTTTAGTTATGGAAAACTCTGAGTTATCAGATAGTCAAACACTCTGTAATCAACCCACTGATTCGGTTGAAGCACTAAGTCTTGAGCTGTCTACCTATCAAGTGGCTGTGCTTTCAACCCTATTCGACCAAAATGATGATCGGAAGCTGATAGCACTGGCAGAGCAATGGGGGTGTGAGCAAGAGCGCCTTCAGGTGGTCTGGCAAACGATGCATCGTAATCTGATCGGTACCTGCTTAAAACATTCTGGTTAAGTGAGAATAAGGTTTTATCAGCAAAATACCCAAATCAGGACTGACTTCTTCCACCTTTTAGATAGAGAATGGGGAGTAGACCCCATCCAGGTTCAGAGTTACAGTTGTGCTGAGAAAAACAGATTTCAGCCTGGCTCTGGGATAGAACCCAGGGAGCTTTTCTGACTCTTCTGCGTTTTGCATCCACCACACTCTGGATGCAGAAGCAAGCCTTAAAGGGGCCATTTCCATTCCACTTTGCTTCTCAGTTTTTACCATGATTGATCACGACGTCATCATTGTTGGAGGCGGGCTAGCTGGCTCCCGTGCTGCCCTAGAGATTGTCTGCACTGACCCCAGCTTAAAGGTCGCCCTAGTTGCGAAAACACACCCGATCCGCTCCCATTCTGTAGCGGCTCAGGGGGGCATTGCCGCCGCCTTGCAAAATGTGGATCCCAACGATAGCTGGAAGGCCCATGCCTTTGATACGGTTAAAGGCTCTGACTACCTGGCGGATCAGGATGCGGTTGAAATCTTGACGAAGGAAGCTGCCAATGTGGTGATTGACTTAGAACACATGGGGGTCTTGTTTTCTCGCTTGGCGGATGGCCGCATTGCCCAGCGGGCCTTTGGTGGACATTCTCACAATCGCACTTGCTATGCGGCAGACAAAACCGGGCACGCTATCCTGCATGAGCTGGTTTGTAATCTGTTGGCAAAGGGCGTCACTATTTATGACGAGTGGTATGTCAATCGCCTGATTCTAGAGGAGGGTGAGGCCAAAGGTGTTGTTCTGCACCGGATCCGTGATGGTCAGCTAGAAATTGTGCGGGCAAAGGCAGTCATGTTTGCGACAGGGGGGTATGGCCGGGTTTACAATACCACCTCAAATGACTACGCCTCGACGGGAGATGGGCTATCCATGACGGCTTTGGCAGGGCTACCCCTAGAGGATATGGAGTTTGTCCAATTTCATCCGACGGGTCTCTATCCTGTAGGTGTGCTGATTTCGGAGGCGGTACGAGGCGAAGGGGCTTATCTGATCAATAGCGAGGGTCGGCGTTTTATGGAGGACTATGCCCCTAGTCGTATGGAGTTGGCCCCACGGGATATTACTTCCCGGGCGATTACTCGGGAAATTCGGGCGGGGCGAGGGGTTCACCCTGACGGCAGTGCGGGCGGGCCTTGCGTGTTTCTTGATCTGCGCCATATGGGTAAGGAAAAGATCATGAGTCGGGTGCCTTTTTGCTGGGAGGAGGCCCATCGGCTAGTGGGGGTAGATGCTGTGCATCAGCCGATGCCCGTGCGACCCACGGTGCACTATTCAATGGGAGGAATTCCAGTCAATACTGATGGGCGGGTTCACAGTAGTGCGACGGACTTAACTGAGGGCTTCTTTGCTGCGGGGGAAGCTGCTTGTGTGTCGGTTCATGGAGCGAATCGTTTGGGTAGTAACTCTCTACTAGAGTGTGTGGTGTATGGACGACGGGTAGGAGCCGCGATCGCCCATTACGTGCAAAACCGCAAATTACCAGAAATTAACGTAGCCCGCTATCTCAAGGAAACGAGTGACCAATTTCAGGCACTGTTTGATCAACCTGGGGAGTATCGGCTAGCGGAAGTACGCCAAGCTTATCAGGACTGCATGACCGAACATTGTGGAGTATTTCGGACAGATGCCGTGATGCAAGAGGGATTAGCAAAGCTGAAGCAAATTCAGCAGCAGTATCATCAAATTCGCCTGGATGATCGAGGCAAGATATGGAACACAGAACTGATTGAAGCTCTAGAACTTCGGAGTTTGATGGTGGTGGGAGAGGTGATTTTGGCGTCAGCCATCAACCGTCAAGAAAGTCGAGGTGCCCACTCCCGTGAAGATTTTCCAGAGCGGAATGATGCGAACTTCCTAAAACACACCCTCGCCTATTACTCTCCCGCAGGAATTGACCTGCAATATAAACCTGTGGCGATTACGCTGTTTGAACCCCAGGAGCGAAAATACTAATGTGGATTCCTCAAGATACTGTGCTGAATAGAACCACAAAGACGCAAAGAGCACCAAGAACTTGCTTTGTGTCCCTCTGTGCCTTTGTGGTGATTTCTACAGCGATCAATTCCTCGCTCCTAGCTTCAGTCTAGAGCTGACGTTTCCCTCAACCAAAACCCTGAGTCTAGATGTGATTTAACCCGCCCGGCTCTTCTTTCTTACCTTTTTGCTGCTCCTCTTTCAAACCCTACCAGTCTTAATTAGTCTTAATCCATGTCAGAACTCGAACGTCTCGTCCTATTAGCCGAGGATCAATTGACCGAGTACAGCACCGATGCTCGCAAGATGGAAAAGCTGCGGCAAAAAATTGCTTTGTCGGTGCCCTATTCGCAACAGCGGCAGATTAAGGAAACGCTACTGGCCGAAATGCCGACCGACCCTATCAACCAACTGATTAGGAAACAGCGCCAAACCGTGGCTCTGCCCTTTTGGGGGATTGCTGGACTGGGGCTACTGCTAGGGATTTCTTTTATGCAACCCCTGGATTTGCTGGCAACGGCTGTCGGAGGTGCGATCGCGATCGGAGTGCAACGGCGGGGCTGGAAGTTAGAAGCCCGGCAACTCCTGATCAATACCCTGGAAGACATGGAAGCACGCATTCAAAATGCTCAAAAAGCCCCCTAGTGCTGCGTCAAAACTAAAAATTAGGGTTAACGATCTCTGGAAAATTTATTCTACATACCTCTCAAAAGCTGGCAGCCCTAAAATCAAGCTGTGATTTTGCACTAGTCAGAAGGAGCTATTTTCCCTGAAGGCTGAATGACCATAAAAGACAAGAGTGAGAGCGTGAAACCCTTGCTCTACCTGAATTTTGTAGATTCTGATTGAATGCCAGGAACCGGACTTGAACCGGTGACACGAGGATTTTCAGTCCTCTGCTCTACCAACTGAGCTATCCCGGCGGGATTGCTTTCTGATGCTTATCAAGACTAGCAAATCAACCTGAGATATGGCAAGCAAGCAGCAAAAAGATTTTTAGAGTTTTACCCGCGATCGCCCCGTTTATTTACTCGATTCAGCAAACGGCGAGTCTAGAGCAGTCGGCAGTAAAGCTCACCTAACTGGCAGCAATCAGGATCCTGCTCAAGCCCAACCCCCCCAAAAAATGACTTTACATCTGATAGCGAATCCGCCAAATCGCTGAACATACGGGCTATAACTACCGCCAAATCGCTGCATCTAGTTTGAAAATATCCTCAAGCAGGGAATATGAGTGCTAGCTTCTGACTGTACTCGACTCAATCAATGGGTAAACGATCATGTTGCGTAAACGAGTTTTGAGCCTATTTTTAGGCCTTGTGACTTGCTTGGGAACCGTTATCGTCTCAATGATTTCACCAGGACAAGCCTTGATACCATCCAGTGGAACGTCTACAGATAGTTCAACAGTCCGACCCTTTTTAACTGCTTATCCTGCGTATCCGGTAGACCATGACCTTTTGACCCACTTGCAAGCAGCGGAAGCCGTGTTTTTAGCCCAAGGAGGAACTCAGGTGCGCGCTCGCTATGTTGCCGTTATGCGAGGCAAAGAGGTTGTACCAAGTGCAGTTAACACTCTGGCTTTTGGGACGGCGGGTGCTATTTTAATTGGCGATCGCTTAGTGATTCGGGGTGATTTTAGTCAGTTGACCAGCAGCTTACGTGACTACACAACGGATCCTCTTAACCCACCCAATCCAAATATTACCTCTGGAGTTCACATTCATCGCGGTACTCCTGATCAAAATGGCCCCTTTCAATACGCCCTGACGGTCGAGATGCGGGGAGATACCGCAGGCCGCTTTCGGGGTGAATATACGCTCACCCCAGAACAGAAGCAAGCCCTTGCGAATGGGCAACTATATCTAGATATTCACACGAAACAAAACCGGGCCGGAGAGTTGCGTGGTATCTTAAGGCCCTATTAAAGACAAGCTTGAACCGCTATCTTGTACCCGTGCAAATCAACGGCTTTGCTCAAGAGCCAAAAGATTAAGAGAAAAGGGCGTGAAGTCACAAACATTTCCAAGAACAGTAGAAATTGTTCTAGTACATGTCCACACGTTAGACAACAACCTGCTCGCTTGATACCGACTGCTTCCCAATGCGATAGCCTGTAAGCCCCGCTGGGAGCATTTCTCGAAGCTCAAGGTCATATCCCCCAGCATAGTTCGGTCGCATCCTCCGGTGCCCTCAGTCGGTTTCTTCATTCCTATGAGTGGCACCCAAGGATGTGAAGCTTTCCCAGGGCGCATCCTACGCCCCCACATCGCAAAACTAGCATTGAGGAGCCGATCTAACCCAAATAGCATAACGATGGTCAACAGCCCCATGCGAATGGACAAATGGTGTAAATTGTGCATTTTTTAGAGTGGCTTCGATCTCGGTCTTCCAGGGAATTTGCTGCGGAAAGGCCACTGCACTGATGCAAAGCTTGTTCAGTGCATCGGCAAAAACCTGATTGGCATTGTCAGTTCGGTTCATTCCTGAAATGTAGTAGAAAAGGGTTTCTCGAACCGCAAACTCAACATCTGTTAGATCTTTCTTAAACCAGATCATGTAGAGGTAGCGAGTATAAGCCGTGTAGCTCTGCCCTGGCAGTGTCGGTATCCAGGTTGCGATCGCCTCTGGCGCTAGTACCGTTGTTTGAGGGGGAGCCAATTGATTAAGGATTTCAGCCGCAGCATATTCGACCACAGGAACACGATACTGAAGTGGGTGGATTGTGAATTCCAACTCAGGCTGATGCCAAATAGTCTGTGGTCTCAGCATTAGTAATAGCAGCATTGCCAGAAAGAATTGCCAGATCGCTTGGGTCTTAGAATGGATTAAAGAGAGAAAGCGGTTGACGATTTCAGATAGGAAAATTGCCACCAAGATAAAGGTCGGCACAGCCCAAAAAATTCGCCAATAGGTCACTCCTCCAGTGATATGATTTGCGATCCAGCGCACTAAAAAAGGATTGATGGGAATCAGTAAAAAACCGAGGGTTATACTCAACAACTGCTGTTGCTGCAAAATCGTTGGCACAAATAACCAGGCGGCTAGAAATGCGAGTAATTGAACAAATAATAGCCCCCAGTTCTCTCCCATGATGAGCGCAATCGATTGGGAAATATCAACAGTCGGAAATAACTCGATCAGATCTCGGTCAACCTGACTGCGCAAGGTGAAGGCGACAAAGATTAAGTAGAAAGAAGCCGCAAAACCTGCTAAAAGTCGGTAAGTTTTGAGCCGATTAGGTTGCCAGCAGCCAGCCAGTGCTAATCCGGAGGCGAGAGGAGCAATGAATAAGGCGGATGAACTCATACCCAAGGCAAGAATCTGACTAGCAGCAAGGATAAGCCAGTTTGATAGGCGCCCCCTCATGGCAAACGACCAGGCGTAGAAATAAATGAGGGGAACGCAGAGGCAAATTAAAACTGCTTTCCCCAGTTGCATATAAAAGAAAAAAACAGCCTGACTTTTAATTAAATCACCGGAGATGAATAATGTAGAAAAGAGGATAAACAGAGCTAAGACGTAGTTTTTTTCTAACAAAACTCTTAACAGTAATGCCCAGCTAAGCAAGGATAAACCTGCAAACAAAGGAGGCAAAAAGATATGAGCGACAAAGATGGGTGAAAGCTGAGTCAACTGCGCGCATACACCCCAAAAGATTTCTATCCCTGTCCAACGATAAATTGGTAATAGCAATGGCAGGGTAGCCGGGTTAAGACGCATGGTGTCGCCTTGGAGCATTGGGGCCAGTGGCTTCTCTAACAAACTAGCTGGCACGCTCAGGTAAAACGCATCATCCGCTGTGGGGCCATTAATAACCGCAACGACCACTGCTGCTAATAGGCACAGTAAAAGCACAGAGACCAACTCTGGAAAATGAATGGATCGCTGAATTGTCTGAGTTGTGGCGTTTTGGGGGTTCAGGCGTTGAAAATAGTGCACACTGAGAAAGCCAAGGGCAGCCAACCAAAACAGTAGATATTGCTGGGAAAAGACATAAATGGCAACGATCGCACTGGCGATGGTTAACGTCAGCCAGGGAATCCTGTTTTTTTTAAGTGCTGCTGATTGGGTTGTCTCTAGGGCGATCGCGTGCTGAGCAACTGACGATTCCCCCCCTGGCAAATAAAACAGACCAGCACCTCCCCCCCCCCGCTGCAACAAAAACCAGCAGAGACCGGTGATTCCCAGGACAACAGGCACCTGATTCACAAGAAAGAGAAAACTTTTGCCAGAGTTAACTGAATAGTTTGCGGCAAGTGTAAAAAAAGCACCAAACAGAGTGAAGCCGGTAAAGAACTGAGCGACCCGATACCAAAACTGGCTTAACCAGGACTGAACAAAAGAAGCAATTGCCATTGAAATGCTGTCTAGAAATGTAACACAGTGCCTCTGCCTGCTCTAAAAGGCAAATTGTCAGTGGCATAATGCACAGGATATACCATCGACTGTTTGCGCCGTCATCCAAACAACATCTACCGAAGAAAATGGTCAAACCTCGTGTCGCTGTTGTAATTCCCTGCTACAAAGTTTCCCGTAGCATCCTCCAGGTTTTAGCAGCGATTGGGAAAGACGTTGACTCGATTTATGTTGTTGATGATGGTTGCCCTGAAAATACTGGTGATCTAGTGATCCAGAATTGTGTTGATCCGAGAGTGCAAGTCATTCATCATCAACGCAATCAAGGGGTGGGTGGTGCAACTATTACTGGCTACTATCAGGCGATCGCCGCAGGGGCTGAAATTATCATCAAACTTGATGGCGATGGCCAAATGGATCCAGCCTATATTCCTGCACTGATTGCCCCGATTCTCGCAGGCAATGCGGATTACACCAAGGGAAATCGATTTTTTAATCTAGAAGATATCAGCCAGATGCCACTAATTCGCGTGCTAGGTAATGCGGGTCTATCATTCATGAGTAAATTCTCTAGCGGCTATTGGGATATTTTTGATCCAACAAACGGATATACAGCGATTCATGCGAAAGTTGCTCATTTTTTACCGCTGGATAAATTGAGCCAACGCTTCTTTTTTGAATCAGATTTACTGTTTCGGCTAAATACGGTCAGGGCAGTTGTGATGGATGTACCAATGCCCAGTTCTTACGGAGACGAGGTCAGTAACTTAAAAATATCCAGGGCTATTTTCGAATTCACCATTAAGCATCTAAAAAATCTACTAAAGCGAATTTTCTACAACTACTATCTGCGTGACTTCAACATTGCTTCTCTAGAACTATTGTTTGGAATGATGCTATTCCTATTTGGTGTCGTTTTTGGTACTCACAAATGGACCTTGAGTGTGATGTCGGGAGTACCAGTCACTAGCGGGACAGTGATGTTAGCAGCATTACCGGTCATCATTGGGGTGCAACTGTTGCTTTCATTTCTCAACTATGACATTCAAAATACACCCAGGAATGTACTCCATACCCGATTAAAGTTTATACTAAAAAAACGTAGGTAGTTGCCAAGCTTAGAACGTAATTCCTCAGCTCTAAAAAATAGAACTGATTCAAGAGAGAAGAGATTCAAATAATCAAAATACAGACACACAGAATTGTAAAAGAAGACATATCGATTGAGCCAATCTACCTCTGCGCTCAATCACACAGTCACACCTTTTACAACCCAAATTTCTCCGTTGCGATGGCGGTGTTCAGCTTGGTGAGGCCCACGAGAATCCTGAGATTCAGGATATATAGCTTTGGTCAGAAAGTTTAGGACAAAACCAAGTGCTTAACGACCAATGCTGGGTTAGGCTTTCTGACTTGCTGTCACCATGAGAAACATGGCGACGGCTATAAGCGGGCTTCAGCCCTTTGCTTGCACCTAACTCATTGGCACACCGCCGCAAAACGACGCCTAATGAGCTGGCATCAAGGCAGATAAACCAGGGCCGATAAAGATGAATAAACTTTAAGTTTGTTGCATTAAACACGTTGTTCTGAAATATATATTAATAACTGGTTTTTAGTGCAGATGCTTGGCGTTTTCAGCTTAGGGGCTATTGAGTGCATTTCATTTTTGGCTCTCGCCCCAAATCCTTCTCTCAGAGCGGAAGAGAAATTTTTAATCGGACGCCCCCATTTTTCCTGTTTTGGGAGAACAGGCTAGGGGATAACGGCAAGCTCGCAAAGTTGAGATGCACCTAGGGATATTTGTGGCGGTAGGGTGTTTTGCCGTTCTGATTTCAGCGGCAAAGGTAGCTAAGTCGTTCAATCTCATTTTCCGATTCGTAGAGCGCCCCAATGAGAATCTTGTTGGTTGAAGATGACGAAACGATAGCGAAAGCGTTAGAAGCGATTCTGACGGAGCATCACTATGTGGTGGATATTGCAGCCGATGGGCAAGTTGGCTGGGAGTGGATCGAGGCGTTTACTTACGATTTGATTGTGTTGGATATCATGCTTCCTGGCTTAGATGGTATCCAGTTTTGTCGCCAGCTCCGCGCCCAAGACTGTCAAATTCCGGTGCTGTTACTCACTGCCCAAAATTCTAGTCGCGATCGCGTGGTGGGGTTAGATGCTGGTGCCGATGACTACATGGTGAAACCGTTTGAGCCAGAAGAACTGTTAGCCCGACTGCGCGTCTTGCTACGGCGCAGAGGGTTTGATCGCCCGACGATTCTGGAATGGCTCGATCTACGACTTGATCCGAGTTTGTGTGAAGTCACCTATAAGGGTCAGCCTATCGTCTTGACGCCCAAGGAGTATCGCTTACTGGAGCTATTTTTGCGTCATCCCCAGCGGATTTTTAATCGCAGTGTGATTTTGGATCATCTCTGGTCCTGCGACGATGCCCCAGGCGAGGATACGATTACCGTTCACATTAAGGGGCTGCGGCAAAAGCTAAAACGCCAGGGGGCACCCGCAGACCTGATCCAAACTGTCTATGGGCAAGGCTATCGATTGAAACAGGCCACACCCGAAAAAGGGGCTGTGCAACCCCTACCAAGCTGGGTACGAGATGGATTAGTACAACAAAAAACCCGCGCAGGCTTGGCAGAAGTTTGGGAAAAGTACAAGTCTTTGAATCGCGATCGCTGCTTGATTTTAGAGCAAATTGCCAAGGCCATGTTATCAGGCCCGGTGCCGGAGGCGCAGTATCAGCGTGCCAGCCGAACAGCCCACCAGCTAGCTGGGGCTTTGGGCATTTTTGGCTTAAAGAATGGGTCAGCATTGGCGCGTCAGATTGAGCATTTATTACAAACTGAACAGCGTTCTGAAACTGACAAGGCGACTGACCTACTCAGGCTAGTAGATCAACTACAAACGGTCATCCAATCCCCTCCAAAGCTACAGCATCAAGTTCCGCTACTCCTGATTGTGGATAGCGATATTGAACTGGTCGAGCAAATCTCTAGCATGGCGGTGAAGCATGGGATTGCGATCGAGCGGGTGCCAAGCTTATCCCACTATCAAGCGATGATTTGCAGTTTTGCGGCCGATCAGTCTCATTGGGGTCTCAGGCCTGAAACAATATTCGTGTTCAATCTCACGACCGCTGCTGAAGCGGACTTAATTCGCTCGACTCACCAGAAGCACCATTGCTCGTCCTGCCTGACCCTATTTATTGCAGATCATGATGATTTAGCCCTGCGCGTTAAAGCGGCTCGCTTGGGTACCCATGTCTTTCTAAATAAATCTGATTTAAAGTCATTCGCAAAGCAATGGGGCAAAAATACAGCTTCTATGCCCCCCGGAAAATCTGGGGCGGCAACCCTGTCTGCCCAAGTGTTAGAGGTGGTGCAGCGAGCCAGATCACACATGGGTTCAACTCCACCCAAGGTTATGGTTGTAGATGATGATCCGCAAATTTTAGCGGGGGTGCGATCGCTGTTAGAGCCGTGGGGAGTGTGTCTGGCGACCTTAGAGGAACCGCGTCAATTTTGGCAACAGTTGGAAGACTTTGCTCCCAATTTACTGTTACTCGATATTCAAATGCCCTATTTCAATGGGCTAGAACTGTGTCAGGTGGTTCGGAATTCACCCAAATGGAAGCATTTGCCGATTGTATTTCTAACGATGCACCTGGATCCTGCCACGATGCAGCAAGCGATCGCAGTTGGTGGTAACGATTATGTCAACAAAGCAATTAATGGCAAAGAGCTGGTGCAGCGAACCCTCAAACACTTGTATCAGAATCAGTTTTGGTGCCCTTTGAATCTTTCCCTCTGCTCTGTCTATGAGTAATGATGTGCCCATCGGTTTAGAAACGAATGCCGCATTTTCAGTTGATTCACTGGAAATGCTGTTGCATCGGATGATTCATCGAATTCGGCACTCATTAGAGTTATCTGAGATCCTAACGGAAACGGTATCAGAGGTGAGATCATTTCTCAGCACCGATCGGGTTAAAGTCTACCGATTTCATCCCGACGGGAGCGGTGAAGTTGTAGCGGAGTCGATTCATCAACGACGATTACCGTCTTTGTTAGGGCAGCGGTTTCCGGCTGAAGATATTCCACCGCAAGCACGGGAGTTGTTTCTTAAGGCCCGCCAGCGATCGATTGTGGATGTCACGACTCAACAGATTGGCCTCAGTCCGTTAGATTGCCCTGATACGGGCAAACCTCAAGAGGTGGAGGACATTCGCTTTCGTCCAGTTGATCCCTGTCATGTGGATTATTTAACAGCGATGGGGGTGCGTTCCTCGGTAGTGGTGCCGATTTTGCACCAGAATGAGCACCAGCGCGATCAGCTCTGGGGGTTACTGGTTTCGCACCATGCCACGCCACGCCAAATTACTACCCAAGAACTCCAGGTGGTACAACTAGTCGCGGATCAGGTATCGATCGCGATCGCCCAATCCACGCTTCTGGAGCAAACCCGCCGCCGCGCAGATCAGGAAGCGACAATCAATCGTGTCTCCTGGCTACTCCACTCTATGACAGAGATGCAACCCCAGCAAGCTCTGGGACTAGTGGTTAATGCCCTGAAAGGAAGCGGAGGGAGGCTTTACATTGCTGCGGGGGAAAATGGACAATCAGAGCAGCTCTTTACCATAGGCGAACAACCGGGCGATCGCCTGATTCAGGATTCTACACTGAAGATTGGCGATTCCACCCTTAAGGTTGAAACCCACTCCCAGTGGCAATCCTGGCTTGATACTCAGGTGGCGGTGACGGATGTAGAGAATGTCTGGGCGATCGCCGATGTGGCAACGTCTGGAATCTCTCCGGAATTAGCGGCTAGCTTTCAAACAGCGAAGATTCGCAGCTTGCTGGTGGTGAGCCTGCAATATCGTCAACAACGATTAGGGTATTTGAGTGTGTTTCGTCCCGCGATCGATGTCGAAACATTATGGGCAAGACGGGTCGATCGCGATGATCCGCGCCAATTGCGTCCGCGCCAATCATTTATAGCGTGGCTAGAGTTTAAGCCCGCTCAAAGCCAAGAATGGGAATTTGCTGATTTGGAGTTCGCCCAGGCATTGGGCCAACACTTTGCCATGGCAATCCATCAAAGCCGCTTATATTATCAGGTTTATGCACTCAACGCTGACCTAGAGAAAGACATTCAGAAACGTAAACAAGCTGAAATCAGAATATCGGCTCTGAATGCTGAACTGGAACAGCGAGTATCAGAGCGCACTGCCGAACTACAACGCATCAATACCGAACTCTTGCATGAAATTAGTGAACGGGAACGGGCATTGCAGGAACGACAACAAGCTAAAGATTCCCTTGACCGCCTAAGTCGTCAAAATGAACTGATTCTCAACTCGGCAGGCGAAGGCATCTATGGCTTAAACCTCCAGGGTGAAACAACCTTTGTGAACCCAGCCGCCGCCCGTCTGCTGGGGCGTGAGGTGAAAGAATTAATCGCCCGATGGATGCATCCTATTCTCAACCACTCCAAACCCGATGGCACTCCCTACCAGTGGGAAGAAACGCCGATTTATGCAACCCTAACGACAGGCGTCGTGCAACACGTCACTGAAGAGCTATTCTGGCGACAAGATGGGACGAGTTTTCCAGTGGAGTATGTGAGTACACCAATCCAAGAGCAGGGAAACATCATGGGTGCGGTTGTGGTGTTCAAAGATGTGACAGAACGCCAGTTGATGGAGCGCATGAAAGATGAGTTTGTATCAGTGGTGAGTCATGAACTCCGTACCCCCTTAACCTCGATTCGAACGGCGCTGGGAATGCTGACTCAAGGACATTTGGATGCTCAACCTGAAAAACGTCAACGGATGGTAGAGATTGCATTTTCTAACACAAATCGTCTCGTGCGATTAATTAATGACATTCTAGATTTAGAACGCATAAAATTTGGTAAAACCGTGATGCAAAAACGGTCTTGCACCGTGGCGGATTTAATTCAGCAATCAGTGGATGCCATGCGAGCAATGGCAGAAAAGGCCGAAATTACGCTGACGGTGAGTGCGATCGCGGCTCAGGTTTGGGTGGATCCGGATCGAATTATCCAAACATTAACCAATCTCTTAAGTAACGCCATTAAGTTTTCTCCCCAAGGATCTACCGTATCTGTCATTGCCGAAGTTGCCCCGCTACATGATCAACCGCTAACAGATAATGAGCCTGAGATGATTCGGGTTGCCGTCAAAGACCAAGGGAAAGGGATTCCGCCAGACAAATTAGAAGCAATTTTTGAACGGTTTGAGCAATTAGATGCCTCCAATGCAGGACATCAGGGAGGCACTGGACTAGGACTGACAATCTGTCGTAGTATCATACACCAAAATGGTGGACATATTTGGGCAGAAAGTACAGTGGGAGAGGGGAGCACCTTTTATGTCACGTTACCGCTATATCAAATAGGATCATCCCCATGATGAAGCGAATTTTAATTATCGATGATGAAGATGATATTCGGGAAGCTACACAGGTGTGTTTAGAGGTCACTGGTGAGTGGGAAGTGCTGACAGCTAGTTCCGGAAATGAAGGCTTAATGAAAGCTGAGATCGAGCGTCCCGATGCTATCTTACTGGATGTCATGATGCCAGGAATGGATGGCATTACTACTTTTCAAGAGTTACAAACTAATCCTGCTACCCAACATATCCCAGTCATTCTATTAACAGCAAAAGCTCAAACGGCAGAACAACGAGAGTTAACGCAGTTAAACGTAGTGGCGGTCATTACCAAGCCCTATGACCCATTTAGTTTATCGGCGCAGTTGAATCAGGCAATCACTTGAAATTCGTTTGCACTCTTCATTGGTTCTTTAGAATCTTTGCGTATTGTGTTGAGTGCAATTATTCAACTTTGGTTAAGCTCCTATGACGACATTACTGCAACAACGCAAGTTGGCAGGTGAACAATGGGATCGCTTTTGCAATTGGATCACCAGTACTGAAAACCGACTGTATATCGGCTGGTTTGGAGTCCTGATGATTCCCCTCCTAGGCGTTTCCATTTGTGTCTTCACCATTGCCTTTATCGCGGCTCCACCCGTTGATATTGACGGAATTCGAGAACCGGTTGCGGGTTCTTTGCTATCGGGTAACAACATCATTACAGCGGCAGTGGTGCCATCTTCCAATGCGATTGGGTTGCACTTCTACCCCATTTGGGAAGCCGCCAGCATTGATGAATGGCTGTATAACGGTGGTCCCTATCAAATGATTGGTGCTCACTATATTCCGGCGTTAGCCTGCTACATGGGACGCCAGTGGGAACTCAGCTATCGGCTGGGGATGCGCCCCTGGATCTGTGTTGCCTACAGTGCTCCTCTCATTTCAACGGCTTCTGTCTTCTGGATTTATCCGATCGGTCAGGGTAGTTTCTCAGATGGATTGCCGATGGGGATTAGCGGCACCTTTAACTTCATGTTTGTGTTCCAGGCTGAACATAATATTCTGATGCATCCATTTCATATGCTGGGTGTGATTGGAGTCTTTGGTGGGTCACTTTTCTGTGCAATGCATGGTAGTTTGGTGACTTCTAGCCTAGTGCGAGAAACCACCGAAGAGGAGTCTGCCAATAATGGCTATAAGTTTGGTCAAGCTGATGAAACCTATAACATTGTGGCGGCCCATGGGTATTTTGGGCGGTTAATCTTTCAATACGCCAGTTTCAATAATTCGCGATCGCTCCACTTTTTCCTCGGTGCGTTTCCGGTGGTTTGTATCTGGTGTACGGCTCTGGGTATTTGCACGATGGGCTTTAACCTGAATGGTTTTAATTTCAACCAATCCGTGTTGGATAGCCAGGGTAAGATCGTTAACACTTGGGCAGATGTTCTCAATCGTGCCAACCTTGGTTTTGAGGTGATGCACGAACGCAACGCCCATAATTTCCCGCTAGATCTCGCTGGAGCTGACCCGATTCCCGTTGCTTTACGCGCTCCAGCAATCTCCAGCTAGACCGCGTTCAACAATAGACCTGAAGATTTCTAAGAGAAGCTCCCAGTCCAGGATCTGGCAGTAGTTTAGAAATATCTGATATCTACATGAATGTTTGAAGTTGATAACCGATTGTGTTGTATGGCGTTCTCTGATTCAGGGAACGCTTTTTTCTAAGGAATAAGAATTTAACACAATCACGTTTTACATCTGTGGCAGGGCTAAATTTGCGCTATGGAAAGTTTGGATTTTGACTACGCTCAACCCACAACAGATACGTGCTGAGGGTCATCAAGCCACAGACTCATGCCTTATTTTAGACTTGCCGAACCAGCGGGGTGTTTTAGGCGATCGCCGTAACGCATCACATTGAAGCAACCCAACGGCGTCTTTAGCAGTTCTTCATTTTTCCTAGCTATCCTACTCTGTCATCCCCTAGAACTCTGCTATTCCCTGCAGAGAGACTTCTTGAGGGAGTTCCTTAATCACGTTTTTCTGCCTTTCCTTGATTGTTATTTTATAAGGAGAGTCTACATGGCCATCAGTCCTCCAGAACGAGGACAACGGGCAAGAGTAACCGTCGATTATGATCCAGTTCCTACCTCATTTGAGCCGTGGGCACAACCCGGTCATTTCGATCGCACACTTGCGCGGGGTCCCAAAACAACAACCTGGATTTGGAATCTCCATGCCAATGCGCATGATTTTGATTCCCATACCAGTGATTTAGAAGATGTTTCACAAAAAATCTTTTCAGCCCACTTTGGACATCTTGCAATTGTATTTATTTGGCTCAGTGGAATGTATTTTCACGGGGCGAAGCTTTCTAACTTTGAAGCCTGGATGAGTGATCCCACAGGGATTAAACCCAGCGCTCAAGTGGTGTGGCCCATCTTTGGTCAAGACATCTTAAATGCTGATGTGGGTGGTGGGTTTCACGGCATCCAGATTACATCTGGACTGTTTCAACTATGGCGTGCTTCTGGTTTTACTAACTCCTATCAGCTCTATTGCACGGCGATCGGTGGGTTGGTCATGGCAGCCCTGATGCTGTTTGCAGGCTGGTTTCACTATCACAAGCGTGCTCCCAAATTGGAGTGGTTTCGCAACTGGGAATCGATGATGAACCATCACCTAGCGGGATTACTGGGCTGTGGCTCCCTGGGTTGGGCAGGACACCAAATTCATGTAGCTTTGCCAACGAATGAATTACTCGATCGCGGAGTCGCAATCAAAGATATTCCCCTGCCGCACGAGTTCATTCTCAACAAAGAGTTGATGACTAGTATTTATCCCAGTTTTGCTCAAGGCTTAACCCCTTTCTTTACGTTAAATTGGGGTGTTTATAGTGATTTTCTGACCTTCAAAGGTGGGTTGAATCCAGTCACGGGTGGATTATGGTTAACTGATACCGCCCATCACCATCTGGCGATCGCCGTTCTGTTTATCATTGCTGGGCACTTTTACCGCACCAATTGGGGCATTGGGCATACCTTTCGAGAATTACTCGATGATGCTAGATCCCCCAAGATGTTTCCCCTATTTGGGTTCATTGGTCCAGTTGGACATCGCGGTTTAGATAAAATCTTTGAAACCTCCTGGCACGCAAACTTGGCGATTCACTTAGTGCAGTTTGGCACGGCCAGTTTGTTAGTTGCCCATCATATGTACGCCATGCCGCCCTATCCTTACCTGGCAACCGACTATGCTACGGTGACATCTTTGTTTACCCATCATGTCTGGATTGCTGGTTTTTGTATTGTTGGTGGTGCTGCTCATGCGGCAATCTTCATGGTGCGAGATTATAGACCAGCCGATCATGTCAATAATGTTCTCGATCGAGTTATACGTCATCGTGATGCAATTATTTCTCACCTTGCCTGGGTGTGTCAGTTTTTAGGCTTCCATAGTTTTGCGATGTATTGCCATAACGATACAATGCGAGCGTTTGGTCGTCCTCAAGATATGTTCTCGGATACGGGGATTCAATTACAGCCCATCTTTGCCCAATGGATTCAGCAGATTCACACGGCGGCTGTAGGTGCCATGCAAGTGGCTCAGCCCTTGGGTGACACCTTTGGTGGGCTACGCAATATTGAACTCAGCGGCTTGGGGCAAACGGCACCGGGCATCATGGGGCCGGTCAGCCATGCCTGGGGGGGTGGCGTTGTAGCGGTGGCAGGGAAAGTGGCCATGATGCCCATCCCGTTAGGAACTGCCGACTTTATGATTCACCACATTCACGCCTTCACCATTCACGTTACGGTGCTCGTACTGCTGAAAGGGGTGCTGTTTGCCCGCAGCTCTCGGTTGATTCCCGATAAAGCAAATCTGGGCTTCCGCTTCCCCTGCGATGGCCCGGGTCGGGGTGGCACTTGTCAGGTTTCTGGCTGGGATCATGTTTTCTTGGGCTTGTTCTGGATGTATAACTCGTTGTCGATGGTAGTGTTCCACTTTTTCTGGAAGATGCAGTCAGATGTGTGGGGCACGGTTAATCCTGATGGGACGATTAACCACATCACGAGCGGTAACTTTGCCATCTCATCCATCACAAACAATGGCTGGTTGCGAGATTTCCTCTGGGCCCAATCCACTCAGGTGATTACCTCCTACAACTCGGCTCTATCTGCTTATGGATTGCTGTTCCTGGGTGGGCACTTTGTGTTTGGTTTTAGTCTCATGTTCCTATTTAGTGGACGTGGCTACTGGCAGGAATTAATCGAGTCGGTCGTCTGGGCCCATAACAAACTGAAAATTACGCCTACGATTCAACCCCGTGCTCTCAGTATTGTGCATGGGCGGGCTGTCGGCGTAGCGCACTACTTATTGGGCGGCATTGTGTCAACCTGGGCGTTTTTCTTAGCACGCATGGTCGCCTTGAGTTGACAGACAGCATACAACACTCAAATCGGGATGAATTATGGCTACTAAATTTCCTAAATTCAGCCAGGAGCTGGCAAGTGATCCAACAACGCGGCGCATCTTTTATGCGATCGCCACGGCACACGACTTTGAAAGCCATGATGCGATGACGGAGGAGAATCTGTACCAGCGGATCTTTGCGTCTCACTTTGGGCACTTGGCGATTATTTTTTTATGGGCATCTGGTGTGTTGTTCCATGTGGCATGGCAGGGCAACTTTGAGCAATGGATCCAAGATCCGCTCACTGTCCGACCAATTGCCCATGCCATTTGGGATGCTCAATTTGGGCCATCCGCGATCGAGGCATACACCCAGGCCGGTGCTCGCAACCCAGTAGACATCTGCTATTCCGGGGTCTATCACTGGTGGTATACGATTGGGATGCGTACCAACACTGATTTATTTGCTGGGGCATTATTCCTAATTCTGCTTGCCTCTTTATTCCTGTTTGCAGGATGGCTGCATTTGCAACCGCGCTTTCGTCCCAACATCGCCTGGTTCAAAAATGCCGAATCTCGCCTCAATCATCATCTGGCAGGTTTGTTTGGCGTCAGTGCCCTGGCTTGGACAGGACATTTGATTCACGTGGCAATTCCAGAATCTCGGGGTCAGCACGTTGGCTGGGAGAACTTTCTATCCGTGCTTCCCCATCCACAAGGGCTGAGACCATTCTTCTCCGGAAACTGGGGTGCCTATGCGACAAATCCAGATACGACTAATCATGTGTTTGGTACCGCGCAAGGCTCAGGCACAGCCATCTTAACGTTCCTGGGTGGGTTCCATCCGCAAACAGAATCGCTCTGGCTCACAGATATGGCGCATCACCATCTGGCGATCGCAGTCATCTTCATCATTGCCGGACATATGTACCGCACCAATTGGGGCATCGGACATAATATTAAGGAAATGCTGGAGGCCCTGGAAGGCCCCGGCTGGAAAGGTTTCTTTATTGCCCCCCGCACCGGACGCGGGCATCAGGGGATCTATGATACCTATAACAACTCACTCCACTTTCAACTGGGTTGGCACCTGGCGTGCTTAGGCGTGGTCACGTCTCTAGTAGCGCAACACATGTACTCGATGCCACCCTATGCTTTCATGGCAAAAGACTTCACTACCATGTCAGCACTGTATACCCATCATCAATATATTGCTGGATTTTTGATGATTGGGGCTTTTTCTCATGGAGCTATCTTTTTAGTTCGTGACTATGATCCCGAACTAAATCGTGATAATGTTCTGGCACGTATGCTAGAACATAAAGAAGCACTGATTTCGCATCTCAGTTGGGTATCATTGTTTCTAGGGTTTCACACCATTGGACTCTATGTTCATAATGATGTTGAAGTCGCCTTTGGCTCTCCTGATAAACAGATTTTGATTGAACCTGTCTTCGCTCAGTTCATTCAGTCTGCTCACGGCAAAATGCTGTATGGCTTCAATACACTGCTGTCTAATCCAGATAGTATCGCTACGACTGCATGGCCCAACTACGGAAATGTCTGGCTACCGGGCTGGCTAGATGCCATTAACAACGGCACTAATTCTCTGTTTCTGACGATCGGGCCGGGTGATTTTCTGGTTCATCATGCGATCGCTCTTGGATTACACGTGACTACGTTGATTCTCGTTAAAGGTGCCCTGGATGCCCGTGGGTCTAAACTAATGCCCGACAAGAAGGACTTTGGTTATTCCTTTCCCTGTGATGGCCCTGGACGCGGCGGTACCTGCGACATTTCTGCCTGGGATGCGTCCTATCTTGCCACCTTCTGGATGCTCAATACCCTCGGCTGGATTACCTTCTACTGGCACTGGAAACATTTAGCGATTTGGTCAGGTAATGTCGCCCAATTTAATGAAAGCTCAACCTATCTAATGGGTTGGTTCCGTGATTATCTCTGGCTCTACTCTGGCCCATTGGTCAATGGCTATAATCCCTTCGGTACCAGTAGTCTAGCGGTTTGGGCTTGGATGTTCTTGTTTGGGCATCTCGCCTGGGCCGTCAGCTTTATGTTTCTGATTACGTGGCGCGGCTATTGGCAAGAGTTGATCGAAACCTTGCTCTGGGCACACGAAAATACACCCTTGTCATTTGGCTATCCCAAAGATAAACCCGTTGCGCTATCAATCGTACAAGCTCGTTTGGTCGGGCTAACACACTTCACTGTTGGCTACATTGCCACCTATGGAGCGTTTCTCATTGGTGCGACCGCCAGTAAGTTTGGGTAGCCAATCAAGTTTGGCTAGGCAAATGCAAGAGACTCTCCTCTCTCCGATTACCTAGCTAATAGTCCTGGTGCCATCACTGGGACTTTTCTCTTCTTCTATTGCAGGTGATTTTTATGAGTTATACCGATGATACCGATTGGATCAAACCCTACAAGGGTGACCCATTTCTAGGCAACTTATCCACGCCGATCAATGATTCTCCTCTAGCAAAAGCCTTTATTCGTAACCTGCCTGCCTATCGTCCGGGCTTAACCCCGTTTATGCGAGGGCTAGAGATTGGCATGGCGCATGGCTATTTCCTGATTGGCCCTGAAATTGTGGTAGGCCCCCTACGAGAAACAGCTCACGGGGCAAATTTGAGTGGATTAATCACAGCTATTTATATTGCAGTTCTGGCGTGTCTGGGTATTTCCCTCTTTGCCCTGACGACGTTTCAAGGTAATCCCAGAGGGGCGTACAACCACTACTCTCAGGATAATCTCAGACCTTTAAGAAGCAAAGAAGACTGGTTTCAACTCAATGGCGGTGTGTTTCTCGGTTCTATGGGGGGAGCGATTTTTGCCTACTTGTTGTTAGAAAACTTCGGTGAATTGGATGCCATCTTACGTGGTGCTGTAAACGCGAGTTAAAGGGAGATTGATCATGGTTGATATGACGCAATTAACCGGAGCTTATTCTGCTTCCTGGTTACCCTGGATTATGATTCCGCTAATTTTTTATATCTTGCCGTTTCCAGTGATTGCGATCGTCTTTCTCTGGATTGAAAAAGAAGCGAATGGCGAAGAAACCCAAACCTAATAGAGTGAATCAAAATGCAAGATGTTTTATCACGGATGATCAATCACTATGATGTGATTGATCACTTTTTAGACGAACCCGCGATCGCACTAGTTACAGATTTTTTCCAGACTGGTAGCTTACGCATTCAGGTCGTCGCTATCATCAACTCAAATGCTGTAGAAGTTGTCCGAGAATCTGCTAGACAGCTATTTGAGGAAATGCCAGAACTGATTCGACCAGGTGGTAATGCTTACACCACGCGACGACACAGTATGTATCTACGTGACATGGATTATTTCTTGCGTTATGCCTCTTATGCCATGCTAACAGGGGATTCCAGCATTTTGGATGAACGCTTGTTAGCAGGTTTGCGCGATACGTTTAACTCCTTGGGAATTCCACTGGGGGTCACTGCTCGGAGTGTACAACTGATGAAGGAGCGCGTACAGCAAAAGTTATCTGAAGCGCAGCTAGGGAACCCGCCATTTGTGGCGGAACCATTTGATTACATTATTCAAGCCTTGAGCGAACGGAATGTGTAGTCCAACATTAATCCTAGTTGACTGACAAATCTTTTCTCCTAGGCGGTTAAAACCACAGCGAGGCAACCAAAACCCGCCTTCGCGGGTGATGAAACCCTAGACCACTAAAGTCTGCGGCGGCGGGCTTCGGTGGTCTAGGCACGACTTTAGTCACCAGCCGTGAGCACAAAGTATCAGGGGTGTCAGTCGCTTTGTCAGGCAATCAGGCATTAATCTTTAGCGGTTCTTCATTTTTTTAGTCTACTCTTTCTACTCATCACAATGTTTTTAGCAACTGTTGAATCAAAATACGCCTGGTAATTCGTCAGGTGAATACTGTAAGGAGATTTGAATTGCATGTCACAGTCCAGCAGTGAGATTGTGTCTGGTCGTGATTCCGCTCACCCGACAACAATTCCAAGTCCTTTCACCAATCGTAAAACGCTCCCGCAGCTTTGGCAGCAGTTCTGTAACTGGGTCACTAGCACCAACAATCGCTTATATATTGGCTGGTTTGGGGTACTGATGATTCCCACTTTGGCAACTGCTGCCATTACTTTTGTGATTGCTTTTATTGCAGCCCCCCCCGTCGATCTGGCGGGGACGGGAGTTCCCATCGCGGGATCGCTATTAGATGGCAATAATTTAATCACAGCGGCAGTGGTGCCAAGTTCAGCCGCGATCGGGTTACACTTTTATCCCATTTGGGCAGCCGCTTCCGTAGATGAGTGGTTGTATAACGGTGGGCCTTATCAAATGATCGTGCTGCATTTTGTGATTGGGATTATTTGCTATCAAGATCGAGAATGGGAGTTGAGCTATCGTCTGGGAATGCGCCCCTGGATTTCGCTCGCATTTACGGCTCCTGTTGCTGCCGCACTCTCGGTATTATTGATTTATCCGATCGGACAGGGCGGATTCTCAGCAGGAATGCCTCTGGGGATCTCCGGCACTTTTACCTTCATGCTGCGGTTTCAAGCAGAGCACAATATCTTAATGAATCCGCTGCATCAAATGGGTGTGATTGGTATCGTTGGAGGGGCGTTTTGTTGCGCGGTTCATGGCTCAATGGTGACTTCAACGTTGGTGCGGCGAACCAATGAGTATGAATCAGTGAATGCGGGTTATCGCTTTGGGCAAAAAACAGCGACCTATCGCTTTGATAAGGCTCAAGCATTTCAACATCAGGCTTGGGGACGGTATTTGACCTTTCCCAACTCGCGATCGCTCCACTTTGTGCTCGCGGCCATCCCTGTCGCGGGGATCTGGTCAGCCGCATTGGGAGTAGACATCTCAGGGCTGAATTTCCACCGACTCAACTTGAGTCAGCCGACTTTATACAGTAACGGTCAGGTGGTGCCTACCTGGGCAGATCGGGTGACTCAGGCCAATGCCGGACTGCAAGCAATGTTTCAATCGCGATCGCAATTTTCCTTGACAGAACGCCAGAGCATTTTGCCCGATTGGGCTTCAGAAGAAGCCACGCCAGTTGTATTTCGGCAACTTTGATTGTTCTTGTTGTCAGCAGCTGAGTACTAACGTTTGCATATTTTTCAAACTAATTGTTTAAACAGCATGTAAGCAATTAGTTTGAGACCACTTGAATTCAATTTATTCATCACAGGAGATAACGCATGAGTATTGTCACTGAATTAATTCTGAATGCCGATAGCGAAGCTCGTTACCCAGCACCAAAAGAGTTACGCATCTTTCAAGATTTTTTGAAAACAGGCGAACAACGGATTCGGATTGCTCGCTTACTCGCTGAAAATGAACAACGCATTGTGCAAAATGGCAGTGCACGGTTTTGGGAACGAGTACCCGTAACCCCCAGTAATAGTGGCAATCCCCGAAAAACGGCTTCCTGCCAGCGAGATCAAGGTTGGTATATCCGTTTGATTGCCTACTCAATCTTGGCAGGCAGTGAAAAACCTCTGGAAGAAATTGGTACAGTCGGCATCAAAGAGATGTATAACTCGCTAGAAATTCCATTGCGGAATATTGTGGAATGCATGCGCTGTTTGAAAGAAGAAGCCGTCTCATTAATGAGTCCAGAAGATGCGGCTGAAGTCGTTCCTTACTTTGATCTGATTATCCGATCGCTATCTTAGTCAGCATCAAGCCCAATATTTGTGGTGCAGGATGGCATTGCCTCACATGCCCTACAAACTTTTTTAGACACAATTTTGAATCTCCAGGAAAACTATCATGCAAGACGCAATCACAACCCTGATTAACTCCTCTGATACTCAAGGTAAGTATCTAGATGATGCTAGCTTAGAGCGCTTACAAAGCTATTTTCGCAGCGGAGAACTCCGGGCACGAGCCGCTACAACGATCAGTGCTAATGCTAGCACTCTAGTGACTCAAGCTGTAGCGCGATCGTTGATGTATACAGACATTACTGCCCCTGGTGGCAATATGTATACCTGCCGTCGCTATGCGGCTTGCATCCGTGATCTCGACTACTTCTTACGCTATGCCACCTATGCCATGCTTGCAGGCGATCCCTCTATTCTCGATGAACGGGTATTGAACGGACTCCGAGAAACCTATAATTCATTGGGAGTTCCCGTCGGGGCGGCGATTCGAGCTGTGCAAGCGATGAAAGATGTGGTCGCTGATTTGTTAGGAGCAGAAGCAGGCAAAGAAATGGGCGTTTACTTTGATTACATTGCATCAGGCTTGAGCTAACTCTCATGGATGAATCTGTTATGAGCATGATCACGCGCATGATCGCTGTTGCCGATCGAGAGGCCAGATATTTAACCATCGCAGAACTACAAACGATTCGAGACTTCTTTGAAGCCGGACAGCAACGAGTGCGGATTGCAAATATTCTGGCTGCCAATAGTCAGACAATTATCAATACTGGCACTCAGCGATTTTGGGAACGCTGCCCTGTAACTCCCAGTAATAGCGGGAATCCCACCTATCGGGCTTCTTGCATCCGCGATCAAGGCTGGTATATCCGTCTAGTTAGCTATGCGCTGATTGAGGGAGATACCAAAGTCATTGATACTGTTGGAATTCGGGGGGCAAAGGAAATGTATATCTCACTGGGTATTCCCTTAAGGAATTTGGTGGAATGTATGCATTGCCTTAAAGAAGCCGCAATGGATCTCTTATCACTAGATGATGCAATGGTTGCTATGCCCTACTTTGATTACATCATCACTGGGCTAACCCCCTAATTCAAAGATTACTCCTTCACGGAACCTAACAAACTCTGAAAATGTGAAGGCTTTTTGTAAGAACATTCTATGGAATGTTTCTACAGCGCCAGACAAGCAGTTTAAAACCCTTTAGGAAAGGAGAGATGCAGAGGCTTTGCCCGCACTCAGGGTTAAACCTCGATACCCTGCCCTAACCTGAGTTTATGGTGCTATCTAAATCACAGATTTGTCTGTCATCATTACAAGGCTTGTTAGGTTTCGTGATTAGTCACCTCAATCAAAACAAAAGTTTGTTCTCATCCAAATTAGTCAAGTTGACATTTTTATCGAATATTCGCTGGGTTTATTTGACCTATGCTTAGTCAATCAAAGGAAAAAATTTCATGAGTGTTTTGGTCAGTAGTGGTAGCCCGGTAGCAAACCCACAACGGTATCACACCTTGCCGACTTCGATTCTGTCGCAGGCAGAGCAGCAAGACCGCTGGTTGAAAACCAGTGAACTGAAGGAGTTACGTCAGTTCTTTCAATCGGGTGCAATGCTGCTCACGATCGCAGATACATTGAGTCAACATGCCGCCGAAATTATCTCGATCGCAGCCAGTCGAATTTTTGTTTGGGGCGAACCCATGGCCTATCTGGAGCCACCCCCCAATCGAGTAGATTTACCCGGAGCAAACCCCTGGGCATGGCAAAAATCGCGGCGCTCATTCAGTGCCAACTTACCTCAAAATTTTAGATACACAGAACCCAGTGCAGGGCTGCGATCAATCGCTCCGGTACAAAGTTGGCTGGAAGGGTTGAAACTATTCACCGCTCAGGGACTCGATCCAGTACCTGATAAGTTTTATCGCATCAACGTCTTTCGCTATGGCACTCGCAATATGAAAAAATCGATGCGAGATATTGCCTGGTTCCTCCGCTATGTGATTTATGCGATCGTGGCAGCAGATCCTAGCATCCTGACAGTGAATGTGAGGGGGCTACGAGGCGTAATTCCAGAGAATGTGACGGCAGCAACGGTTGTTGCAATGCAAACGATGAAGTGGAAAAGTATGAGCTACTTCAAACAGGATCAAGCCGCTCAAGAAATAATCGCTCACTATTTTGATGTGTTGATTACTGAATATCAAACTGAAAGCCCAACAGGGCATATCCGTCGTGGTGTTTCCCTCGATCAACAAGGGTTGAAATTACCAGAAACCTATCAGCTGACTAATGTACGACCCAAATTTGAGATTAAACCGGGAATGGCCCCAACCGAGCAACAGGAAGCCATTAAAGCCGCCTATCGTCAGGTATTTGAACGAGATGTGACCCGTGCCTACGGTGTTCAACTCAGTGATCTAGAATCGCAGGTGAAAGGGGGACAGATTTCAGTCAAAGAGTTTATTCGTCGCTTAGGTAAGTCACGGTTATATCGCCAAGAATTTTACGAGCCATTTACGATTAGCCGTGTCATTGAGTTGGCGGTGCGTCATTTCCTAGGACGAGGATTGTATTCAATTGAGGAATTTCAAACTTATTTTGATGTCATCACTCAAGGTGGACTTGTTGCACTCATTGATGCATTAGTTGATTCACAAGAATACAGTGATTACTTTGGTGAGGAAATGGTACCCTATTTGCGCGGTTTAGGGCAGGAAGCACAAGAGTGCCGCAATTGGGGTGCCCAGTTTGAGTTATTTCGCTTTGGCGCACAGGCTGAAAAAATACCCCAGTTTATTACATTATTTGGTCGCTATCGTCAGCCCATGCCCAATCAGCATCCCTATGGTGCAGGACATGATCCGCTAGAAATTCAGTTTGGTGCGGTCTTCCCGGCTGCTAAACAGGTACTAACTGAACATCCTGCCTTTTTTAATGTAGATCATCGGCGGATTCTGATTCAAACCGAGACCGGCAATCCACATCACCTCGGCAGAGTCCCCGGATCACTTGGAACCCGATTGCTTAAATTCAGCCCAGTTCACGCGGGTCAGGCGAACGTGAATCTCTATCATCATTCGCCAGAAGCGGTGATTTTAGGCGCGTATCGGCAGGTGTTGGGAGGCGACCTCTACGCTGGACAGCGACTCATCAGCGCGGAAACTCGGCTCAAGAGCGGCGAGATCACCGTCCGAGAGTTTATTCGCCAAGTCGGTAAATCACGCCTATTTCGCAAACAAGCCTGGGAATCCCTTTACATCACCAAAGCGATCGAATACATTCATCGCCGCCTTCTAGGACGACCCACCTATGGACGGGCAGAGATGAGTCTTTACTATGATCGGTGTGCTAAACAGGGCTTCTATGCCTTGATTGACGCATTGATTGATAGTCCCGAATACATTGAAGTCTTTGGTGAGGATACGGTTCCTTACGAGCGCTACGTCACCCCACGGGGATTGGCAATGCGATCGCCAACGGGCAGTGGCGACTCTTGGCGGAACGGCTTTGCGGGTTCGACCCGTCGCCCAGTCGAACAGATCCCATCTGCTCTACCTGCGGTTGAGGTATCGGAGGGTGGGCAAGCCTGGATGTACATGATGCAAGTAGCCAACCAGCGGTCTCAGGATGGGCATAGGGCAAGAAGCTTGGCATCCTCTCCCGTTGCGGTTGTCGCTCACTCAACAGACTTAGCAACAAACCAGCCCATCTCATCCCCCGCTGCAGACACACCAACGGTATCTGCTACCTAATCTTTCCCTTACTTATCTACACGTTAATGTATGAACCCCACACAGTCTCAGTTGATGATTGTCGAACTGTTTGACCAGGTACCCAAACACCGCCTTGGATGCTGGTTAAACCTATTTAAGCGCTCTCACGGCGATCGCCTCCGACTTGGACGCTTATATTTCGGTTGGTTTGGCGGTGTGCAATGTTTTTATCGTCGGGAGGATGACTTATGAGCTTAGTCACTCAAGTCATTGAAACGGCAGATCAGGAGTTGCGCTATCCCACCGCTGGCGAGATCTGGATGATTCAAGACTTTTGTCGATCGGGTGAGCAGCGCATTCAAATTGCCAACACCTTGGCTCGGAATGAACGATATTTGGTGGATCGGGGCAGCCAGCGATTTTGGCAGCAATGTCCCAATACTCCTAGCAATAGTGGCAACTTGCGAAAAACCAATTCCTGCCAGCGGGATCAGGGCTGGTACATTCGTTTGGTAGCCTACTGTGTGTTAGCGGGTAGCCAAAAACCACTAGAAGACATTGGCACGATCGGTATGAAAGAAATGTACCGATCGCTAAATATCCCGATTGCAAACTGGGCGATCGCAATGCGGTGCATTAAGGAAGAAGTGATTTTGTTATTAGGTAAACAAGATGCTGTCGTAGTGACACCTTACTTCGATCACATCATTGACACATTTTCTCAGGGGATTTAATTATGACAATTACGCTTGAACGTCCCCGACAATGGGGAGATATTTTGTTTACGCTGGATGATTGGCTTAAACGCGATCGGTTTGTATTCATTGGCTGGTCTGGATTGTTGTTATTTCCTTGTGCTTATTTAGCACTGGGTGGATGGTTTACTGGAACAACATTTGTGAGTTCCTGGTATACGCATGGGCTGGCAACCTCCTATTTAGAGGGCTGTAACTTTCTCACAGCTGCCGTCTCCACCCCTGCGAATAGTATCGGGCATTCCCTATTGCTACTCTGGGGGCCTGAAGCTCAAGGCGATTTCACCCGCTGGTGTCAATTAGGCGGCTTGTGGAATTTTGTAGCATTGCATGGGGCACTGGGGTTAATTGGCTTCTGTTTACGCCAGATTGAAATTGCTCGTTTGGTGGGCGTTCGTCCCTATAATGCGATCGCATTTTCTGCACCTATTGCAGTGTTTGTTTCGGTATTTTTAATCTACCCATTAGGTCAATCGGGTTGGTTTTTTGCGCCCAGTTTTGGTGTTGCGGCAATCTTTCGATTCTTACTCTTTTTCCAGGGCTTCCATAACTACACACTGAATCCATTTCATATGATGGGGGTCGCTGGAGTATTAGGTGGAGCTTTACTGTGTGCGATTCACGGTGCCACTGTAGAAAACACTTTGTTTGAAGAAACCCGTGGTTTTAATACATTTCGAGGCTTCACTCCCACTCAGGCAGAAGAAACCTACTCCATGGTGACTGCCAATCGCTTCTGGTCACAAATCTTTGGAGTGGCTTTTTCTAACAAGCGATGGCTGCACTTTTTTATGCTGTTTGTGCCTGTGACGGGTTTGTGGATGAGTGCGATCGGCATGATTGGTACTGCCTTTAACCTGAGAGCCTATGATTTTGTTTCTCAGGAATTGCGAGCAGCTGAGGATCCCGAGTTTGAGACATTTTATACCAAAAACATTTTGCTAAATGAAGGGCTGCGAGCCTGGATGGCTCCTGTCGATCAACCCCATGAACACTTTATCTTCCCAGAGGAGGTTTTGCCCCGTGGAAACGCCCTTTAGTCCTTCTATTCGAATTATTTCTACGCCTGGGCGTGGCATCACAACGCAACGTGACGGGCGGGATGAAGCTTCAACTGGTTACGCTTGGTGGGCAGGAAATGCCCGTTTCATGAATCTATCTGGTCGATTATTAGGGGCACATGTCGCCCATGCTGGACTGATTGCGTTTTGGGCAGGGGCAATGCTGCTGTTTGAAGTGGCTCACTTTGTCCCAGAAAAGCCAATGTATGAGCAAGGATTGATCCTGATGCCCCACGTCGCCACCTTAGGCATTGGTGTTGGGCCGGGTGGTGTGGTAACGGATATCTTCCCCTTTTTTATGATCGCGGTTGTACATCTCATCGGATCGGCAGTGCTAGGCTTCGGGGGAATCTACCATTCTCTCCAGGGACCTGAGCGCCTGAGTGGATTCTTTGATTTTGATTGGGCAGATAAAGATAAAATCACCACAATCTTAGGGTTTAATCTGATTTCACTGGGTGTTGCCGCGCTCCTGTTTGTCGGTAAAGCGATGTTTTGGGGCGGTTTATATGACACTTGGGCACCGGGTGGCGGCGATATACGGTTGATCTCGCACCCTACCTTGAATCCATTGACGATTTTTGGCTACCTGGTGCGATCGCCCTACGGTCAACAGGGGTGGATTATCGGAGTCAACAATCTGGAAGATATTGTGGGCGGTCATATCTATGTCGGTGGTTTACTGATACTAGGTGGCATCTGGCACATTGTCACCACCCCATTTAAGTGGACAGAGCGAATCTTTACCTGGTCAGGTGAGGCTTATTTAGCCCAAAGTTTAGGCAATATTTGTGGTCAAGCATTGATTGCAACTGCCTTCATTTGGTTCAACAATACGGCTTATCCTAGCGAGTTTTATGGCCCCACATCCGCCGAAGCTTCTCAAGCCCAGGCACTTACGTTTCTAGTGAGAGATCAAAAATTAGGTGCCAATGTGGTATCTGCCCAGGGACCGACTGGCTTAGGAAAATACCTGATGCGATCGCCCACAGGGGAAATCATCTTTGGCGGTGAAACCATGCGATTTTGGGATTTTCGCGGTCCTTGGCTAGAACCGCTGCGCGGTCCAAATGGCTTAGATTTGGATAAACTGCGGAACGATATCCAACCCTGGCAAGTGCGGCGAGCAGCGGAATATATGACCCATGCTCCCCTTGGTTCGCTCAACTCGGTAGGGGGAGTCGCCACCGAACCCAACTCTTTTAACTTCCTTTCGCCTCGCAGTTGGCTAGCAGCCGTTCATTTCATCTTTGCCTTCCTGTTTCTTGTGGGTCATCTCTGGCATGCCGGACGCGCCAGAGCAGCGGCAGCAGGGTTTGTCCGGGGTATTAATCGCGAAAATGAACCCGTTCTCAAGATGCCCAACTTAGATTAATGATGTTGGCTTGTTCTAATGTTGCATCCATTACTCCTCACATTTCATCCCCTCCACACCTACCTGATTCCAATTTGCTTTGTCAGTGCCTGGATTATATGTTTCATGCTGGTTGCAAACCTCCAGGCACTAAGTCAGGATACGGTTATCTATGCTCAACGAATGCACCAAATTCCCTGTTCAAAATGTCGATTTTTCACAGAAAACTACCAACTTAAATGTACGATTCATCCAACTAATGCACTCACTGAAGCTGCGATTAATTGTCCAGATTACCAACCTGATCAATATATCTGTGACTTTCAACCGAAAAGTCTTTGCAGAATGGTCAAACAAAATTCAAAACAATTAGAACATTCTCATCTCTAAACTTTAGTTCCCTTGAAAAAAGGAGTGTTACTCAATGGGACTCCCCTGGTATCGCGTTCATACTGTTTTGATCAATGATCCGGGACGACTACTCGCCGTCCACCTGATGCATAATGCCCTATGTGCTGGGTTTGCAGGCTCCATGTTGTTGTTTGAACTCGCCCTGTTTGATCCCAGCGACCCAGTCCTTAACCCAATGTGGCGGCAAGGTTGTTTTCTTATGCCGTTCGTTGCTCGGTTAGGGGTAATTAACTCCTGGCAAGGTTGGAGTATTACAGGTGAGACCGTTACCGATCCAGGTTTTTGGACCTTTGAATCAGTGGCGATCGCCCACATTATCTTCTCTGGTCTAGAATTTCTTGCTGCTGTCTGGCACTGGAATTACTGGAATCTTGCGACCTTCTATGATGAAAAAACCAAACAACCTGTCTTGGACTTACCCAAAATCTTTGGGATTCACCTGTTGTTAGCCGGACTCCTTTGCTTTGGCTTTGGCGCTTTTCATTTGACGGGGGTATTTGGTCCTGGGATGTGGGTATCTGACCCCTATGGACTCACTGGACATCTCCAACCCGTCGCCCCCGAATGGGGCCCCGCCGGATTTAACCCCCATAATCCTGGTGGCGTGGTTGCCCATCATATTGCTGCTGGCATTGTGGGAATTCTAGGCGGCCTGTTTCACATCAATGTTCGCCCATCTGAATACCTTTACCAAGGGTTGCGCATGGGCAATATTGAATCCGTGTTAGCCAGCGCCCTGGCAACCTTCTTTTTTGCCGGATTCATTGCTACGGCCACCATGTGGTATGGTACTGCCACCACCCCGATCGAACTCTGGGGCCCAACCCGCTTCCAATGGGATCAAAACTACTTCCACAACGAAATTGATCGTCGAGTTCAAACCAGCCTGGCATCCGGTAAAACCCTATCCGAAGCCTGGTCAGCGATTCCAGAAAAACTCGCCTTCTATGACTACGTTGGCAATAGCCCCGCGAAAGGGGGATTGTTCCGAGTTGGGCGCATGGTCGATGGCGATGGTGTAGCCCAAGGCTGGCTTGGACATCCCGTATTCCAGGATCAAGTAGGGCGAAAACTCACCGTGCAACGGATGCCTAATTTCTTTGAAAACTTTCCAGTCGTTTTAACAGATAAAGATGGAATTGTCCGGGCTGATATTCCCTTCCGCCGTGCAGAAGCGAAGTACAGCTTAGAGCAACAGGGTGTAACGGTGAGTTTCGTCGGTGGCAGACTGGATGGAAAAACCTTTACTGAACCTGCTGAAGTCAAAAAGTTTGCCCGTTTAGCGCAATTGGGCGAACCGTTTGAATTCGATCGCACCATTCATAACTCTGATGGCGTTTTCCGCACTAGCAATCGCGGGTTCTTTGCCTTCTTCCACGCCTGCTTTGCCCTCGTTTGGTTTTTTGGACACCTATGGCATGGCACCCGAACGCTTTTCCGGGATGTGTTTGCTGGAATTGATCCCGATTTGGATGAGGAACAAGTTGAGTGGGGTATTTATCAAAAAGTGGGCGACAGAACAACCCGCAAACCGCTCACTCAAACTGTTGCCACCATCCAATCGCCCCCAGCATCAGCAAATGTTTCCAATGCTATGCCCATGCTGCAAGACAGCCTGGAAACCTGATATGTTTCCCACTTTACTCTGTCATTTTCCTGGGTAGAGACCTTGGAGGATATTTGAACAGGGATGCTCTGGTAAGCACTTAGCAATCCCCCATCAGCCCCCTTGAAAAGAGGGGGCACTGACCTCAAAGCTCTCTTTTTTAAGGAGATTTAATTTAAGGAGATCTAGGGATATCTTTCACGTTTTGCTACAGGCACAAGAACCTTTAAAGCATCTCCTTACATACAAGGTCTCGACATTTCACCATTCATCTATCCGGGACGTGAGCAAAACAACATAGCCTCAACATTCGTTTTCCCTTACAGAAACAGAACAATCATGGAAGAAATCAAATATCCCCCCAAACGAGTTGCACCGATTCAATACATACTGAGGCAAATTAATTCAGAAGCAGGTAAGGTAGCCCCTGGATGGGGAACAACTCCACTAATGGCAGTGTTAATGCTGCTGTTTTTCCTGTTTTTGATTATTATTCTCCAACTATACAATGCCTCAATTCTACTAGAGGGAATTGATATAGATTGGTCAGTTTTGAGTCGTTATTCGAAGCCCACCGAAACCATAGCTTATGGTGAAGGAGAATTTGCCTCAACTGGATTGAGTATTTTTTTGGGGCTATTGACCTTCACATTCATTTGTGTTGGTTTTATTTTGTATGGCATCACAAGCTACCCAAAAGATAAGGAATAAATCAAGCCATCCCTATTCACAGAAGAATTGTTTTTCAATGGCTGAATTAATAGGAATAACAAGACATGAACAAGAAACTTTTCATTTTAGTTTTTGCGATCGCCCTCTCATTTAGTCTGGCCTCGCCCGTCCAAGCACAAAATAGCAATCTTGTGCCGTGTAAAGACTCTCAAGCTTTTCTAGAGCGCCAGTTAAGCGCACCTGATAGTTACTATTTCAAGCAACCCTACAAAGCATATTCCGAATATTTGATGTGTGGTGATGATGGCCTACCCCATTTACCATTAAGCTTGGATCGTGCCATCGATGTTGCAATTCCCTTTGGCTTATTTCTATATATCGCTGGCTTTATTGGCTGGAGTGGTCGAGCCTATCTACAAGCCTCTGGAAAATCGAAAAACCCAGAAGAAAATGAAATATTTATCAACCTTCCCATGGCCATTCAATCCCTGATAAAGGGTTTGCTCTGGCCTTTTCTATTCTTTGTAGAATTAACTAGCGGGCAATTAACTGCTAGAGATCGAGAAATCTACGTTTCACCACGATGAGTCTGATAGGCCAGTTGGCTGACAAATCTTTTCTTCTAGACGGTTAAAACCGCAACTAGGCAACCAAAACCCGCCTTCGCGGGTGACGAAATCCGTGATAGACCGAGTCCGCCGCTGCGGACTTCAGTAATGTAGGCGCGACTTTAGTCGCTAGCCGTGAACACGAAATATCAGGAGTTTCAGTCATTTTGTCAGACAATCAGATCTGATATGACAGGTATGAATTCTCAAAAGCACACAATGACTCATCTCGAATACTCAAACTCGTAAACACTTGGAGACTATCAATGAAATACTTCTTGAAATATCTAACCAGTGCACCCATCGTTGCCATTATGACGCTAGTTCTTGTTTCTGTCGTTCTTATTGAGCTCAATTTCTTTTTCCCAGGTTTGCAATACGGCACTTACTTCAAACCGGCTCTGTAAGCTGCCGATCAAGCCATTTTGTAAATACTGGCACTGATCTTCTCAAGGATGATTGCTAAAACCAACAGATTGAAAACCCATGAATTTCATGGGCAAGTATACAATTCAAGCGAGCGGGAAACGTCTCTCAAGCACCTGACAAGCAGCTGAGGGATGAAGGACAGCATGGTTTAACGGGGAACTATTCCTGGCAGATCTGTCGTGTCTTCCTCGTCGGGTCATGCTCAGCATTCGCTACAGGGGATATAGGGCTTCGCCCATGAAGCCCGTCCTCATCTTGGTTCGTACTGATAAAAGCGAGCGTGACCCAGTGCCGCCGCAGCACAGGATTCTTAGTGGTGGCGCGGATGGGGCGTGATTCTTGCAGAGATTTATTGAATCTCTACCTGGAAACGATAATCATAGCCCCGATAGTTTGAATCTAGTTCGACGGTGTAATTGCCTGTTGCCGGAAGTACCCCTGACCATTGGGTGCGGTTTTCGTCTTCTACGCCAATGACCAGAGGCTTGCCGTCGGGGGCATAAAGCGTTGGAAACGGGCCATCGGAACGGGTCAGGGAGAGTTGTTGCCCTTTGCTGGCGGCAAACTGATAGCGGTGAACCCCTGAACCAATGAAGCGATCGCCAATCTCAATTGCGGTTTGTCCAGTGCCAAACCTTACCTGTTCTCGCTTCTCATTGCAGCCTTTATCCGTGCGATTGCCTGCCACCCAACCCTGCATGGGAGCAGAGATTTTGAGCCAGCCGTCTTTTTCGCTATCGACGGTCATAAAGGTTCCATTCTCCAGGCTACCAACGACATCACTACCCTCCGTTGTCGGCGCAGAGCGCACATTTAAGGGAGAACTGGGGTCATTGACCCGTGCCATTGTGACTTTACAACTTTCGATCTGACGAATTGCCGCCTGCTTTTGAGACGTAGATGGGCGAGGCGCCTCTTTTGGGAGGGCTGGCTGTGAGGGTGCCCCAGACTTGGTTGGAGCCTCCGTGCTGCTTGTTGTCGGATTCACGGTTTCGACCGAGACTGGACTGACTGGCGCATTGGGGGGTGGGGCAGAAGGTTGCACCAAGGCGTAGGTAATCCCCCCTGCCGCTGCCAGGGCGATCGCCCCTGTAACGAGTGCGACTGACTGTTTATTTGACATAACTCCACCCTCCGTTGAGACCCATCTCTTAACTCCTATTCTCCTGTTTCTCCTGGGTGATAGCCTAACCCTGAAGAAAAAAATTAAGTTTAGTGTTTGCGTCCATTACCGTTTACCCCAAGGACTGCTTGCACCTAGCCCCCCGATCTGCCTTTTAATCCAATTCAAAATTGTTCCTCCGGAGTCCCTACCCTTTGAAAGAGCCAGTCTGACAGGTTCTTCTACCTTTCCACGGCATGACACCTGCGCTCCCCATGCTTCTACTCGATTTTTCAACCTTGGAGTGATAACCATTCATCATTCCTGCTTACAATCGGGAAGCGGTTAGAAATGAGTTGGCAATGGTGCGCATTTTACTAAGCTTCTTCACCTGCATCATGGTGTTACCCCTGGCACAGGGGGCAGAGGCATTTCCCTACAGCGATCGCGGTCGAAATGGCATGGTAGTTTCGGCCCATCTCCTGGCCAGTCAGGTAGGGGTTGAGACC
>Ga0272446_1001058_pt1 | contig 41229 bp, 31 predicted proteins | sample YNPCB0061_FD_194587 | JGI IMG/M metagenome (GOLD analysis project Ga0272446, IMG submission 194587) | Hot spring microbial mat communities from Yellowstone National Park, WY, United States - YNP-CB-006-1 | ecosystem: Environmental > Aquatic > Thermal springs > Hot (42-90C) > Sediment | place...
CCCAGAGCGGGCGATCGCGGTGAAACGCCTGGAATGCTGCAATCAGGTCATGGGCAATGATCTGCCATTGTCGTAGTAACCAACTGGAGTGACTGGCCGATTCATCCCAATAGGCAAATAGGGCTTGTAGCAGACGACTCTCGCTGGGGTGCTCTGGTCTTAATCCCTGCTCTGGGTCAAACCAGACGGTTTCGATGGGGTGCTCAGACCGCTGATTTTTTGCTTGAGCTAGGCGTAACAGAGAGCAGCAACGGGCGTGGCTATGTTGCAGGGCAAAGCTAAGGTCAGGGGGGCAATCTGGAATTTCTGTCTGGACGAGCGGGATGGGAAGCTTGGTTTTATCCAGGAGGGTGAGCCAGTGGGCGATCGCTGGTTGAGTCAGTTCCAGGCGAATCAAACCCGAGGGGGTTGGGGTGACCAGGATGTGGGGTAAGGCAGCGGCGGGTAGAGCAAGACCCAGGAAATTGTGCTCCTCAGATAGGTGTTGGGCCAGATAAAGGCTGAGTTGCTGGGCTATGAGATCGACAGCGGTGGCAGATTGTTGAGCCAGCCAGAGAGCCACTGCCCAGCCATAGCCAATGGTGTGCCCCCGGCTCAAGCGGCGCGGTGGGGTGACAGCACAAAGTCGGGCGATTGTCTCTCCATTCCATAAATCAGAATTTCCTATATCTGGTATCCTCTGACGCATCGGTGATAATGATTTTTCTTCTAACAAGAGTTACCAATGTTTCATCTGTGGTATCACCGTTCCTGTTACAAAGAATACACTTCTCAGATTGAGAATAAATGCTTCCAAGCAGAGCCGGTAAGGGTTTTAGCCCCAGAAAGCCGCATCAAGTTAGGATCTAACGGCCTGCTTATTGGTATCTTCTATCAAGATCAACATTAGCGAGTATCCTTAAGTTGTACCTTTAGCACCTGTTCGCCAACGGTTAAGCTACGATAGGCTTAACTAATTGGTTCAGTAAAGTTACCTACCCCCGGTAGCTGGCAATCGTTTGTCGAATCCCCCTCTAGCCAAATTAGAGAGCCTCCAGCTATGTACTCACCCTCTTCTCCTGAGCAACCCCGCCCTTTTTTAACCTGGCAGCGGATTATTGATTGGTCGCAGGAGCATTATCGCATCCGTACCTTTGCCAAAGATGAGCGCATTCCCGCTCGCCCTGGTCTGCTCTATCTGGTGCAGAAGGGAGCCGTTCGTTTAGTTGGGACTGCCCAGATGAGCGCTGGTAGTTCGACCAAGGCTCCTCGGCTCAATTTGGATGAAGCCTTTTTAGGATTTGTCGGTGCTGGCCAGCCCTTTGAAATTGTGGCGCAGTCGCCTTTTACGCTGCAGAGCTTTGCCCATGTGGATCAGACCTCGGTGCTATGGATGTACTGGCATGATTTAGATAATTGGCCCCATTTTCGTCGGGAAGTGCTGGATGCTTTTCGCTACCAACATCAGCGCAAGCTACTTTGGCTCAGTACCCTGGGGCAACGCCGCACCATTGATCGGCTGCTAGGATTTCTTACCTTGTTAATTGAGGAATACGGCGAACCCTCTCCCGATGGCTATTGTTTACCGTTTCCCCTAACCCATGCCCAAATTGGTAGTGCCATTGGTTCAACTCGTGTGACGGTAACCCGGCTGATGGGTAAGTTGCGGCAGCGGGGGATGATTCGCACCCAGGGGGATAACTTATTGTGTATTCCTACTGATTCTTCCCTGAATCGGCTGGACTCGGTTTAGCCTTGCCAACTGAGGTGGTGGTGATACTAGCCTAACCGCCATCCCCAGGTTAGGTAAGTTCTCCGTAGGCTGAAGCTGATGTTGGCAAATCCTGAACTGGTCGTTGTGGTTTTATCGCTTGGGTCAGAAAGCTAAGGACAAAACCAAGTGTTCAACCACCAATGCTGGGCAGGCTTTCTAACTTGCTGAGGCGGTTGCAAACTGCTGCTTGGGGTGACCGCTCAAACTTTTTGTGCGAACTTCGACTGCTCGTGCTAAAACGTAGCTGTCGTGTGGGCTACAGATTTTGAGGCAACAGCGGTTACAGGTAAAACATCGACGTGCTGGGCAGCCGCGATCGCTAAAACGACACCGGGCGCAACCGGATCGCTCTCGACGCAAAGGTAACCAGAGGGGTGTTCCCCGCTTGCATCCACCCAGGGCAACTCGGGCGTTGCAAGTCCCTGGGCAACTATCCTTGCCTAAAAAGTTGCCCACCCAAAATCGGCACCGCCATTTGCAGCGCCGTCGTCGGGCCTTTGCTCCTTGGGTACGGTTGGCCCTGCTCTTAACCCCTTGTCTGTTGGGGGCGGTTGGGTTTAGCAAATTGATAGGGGTGGCTGCTCAACAGCTATTAACGCGATCGGGTGGCTCGTCTACCTTTCAAGTAGCGCCGGGGGGGCGTCCACAACTTTCGCCTTTGCCAGCCGCTGCCGAAATTTGGGAATGTGAAGTGGCAGTGGTGGGGGGTTCCCTGGGGGGAGTAGCTGCCGCCTACTATGCGATGAATGCTGGGGCAACCACCTGTTTGATAGAGTTGACCCCCTGGCTGGGCGGGCAGGTGAGTGCCCAGGGAGTATCGGCGATTGATGAATCCTCGTTAATGCTGGATGGCAACCACTTTTCTAAAAGCTGGATTGAGTTCAAACGATTGATTGCCCAGCAGCCCGTTACCCTACCAGCAGAATCGGGCATAACGGGACCGCGCCCGGCGGGCAGCTTCAATAGTTGCTGGGTAGGTTCCCTTTGCTTCCATCCCCAAGCTGGGAAACAAGCAGCGGAAGCCATACTGAATAGTGTGATTGCCAAAGCTCCTGGCAGTCGCTGGCAAACCCAGGTCGCTTTTAAGGGGGCCAAGTTTGACTCATCCGGGTCTTACATTACAGCAGTTTATGGGGTGCGGCGATCGCCCCGTACCCCCAATTATGTCCCCTTGGGTCGCCTTTCAAAGGAGTTAGAGCAATGGTACTCCTGGTCAAGCGATGATACCTTTGACAAAACCCCCATTCAGATCCAAGCTCCGGCAGGTAAGCGCCTGCTGGTGATTGATGCCACCGATACGGGCGAGTTTATTGGCTGGTCTGGCATCCCCCATCGTTTGGGCACCGAATCAAAAGCCGTGCTCCAAGAAGTGAACGCCCCCCGCGCCGAAAACCCCGGCTGCACTCAGGCTTTTACCTACCCCTTTGTGTTGGGTCTTTACAATGCCTCTAGTTCTGGAATTTCTGTTCTGGGTCTGTTAGAGCCGGGTTACTCCCATGAAGAACACCAGCGGCGCTACGACCTGGAGGGGTTTCCCATGTTTCAGGGCAAGCGCAGCTTTTTTAACTATCGCCGCATTGTCAGCACCCGCCGTAGCGACGCCTTTCACCAACCTCCAGCACCGGGCGATCTTACCATTGTCAACTGGAACCGGGGTAACGACTGGGGGGTGATGAATCCGCCCCTGATTTTGACGGATGCGGAGTTACAAAAAACCGGGCAACATCAAAATTGGATGGGTGGCCTCTCATCCATTGCGCTGCGCCACGGTGAAGAAAATGCCCTACTGTTTGCCCTCTGGTTGCTGGAAAATAAAACCGAGCCAGGCTTCCCCATGGCCTATCTGCGGGGAGCCGATTCGCCCTTGGCCACCCAGTCAGGCTTGAGTTTATATCCCTATATTCGTGAGGGTCGCCGCATCGTCGGACGAGCAGCCTATGGACAGGAGAATTTCATGATGCGCGAGGGGGATGTGCGCAAGGGGCAAGAAGGCCGCAACTTTAGAGCCACATCAGTAGCGGTGACCCACTATGCTCTGGATATCCATGGTTGTAGCTATCGCAATGGGGAAGAAACCAACGAGGCCAACAGTGCCCCCACCCAAGAGGATGGGGTGCGGCCAGCAGAAATTCCCCTGGAGGCACTCATTCCCCAAGGGGTTGATAACCTGCTGGTGGGCGGCAAGGCGATCGCAGTGAGTCACATTGTCAATGCCATGACCCGCATTCATTACAGTGAATGGAGCATCGGCGCAGCCGCAGGAGCCATTGCCGGGTGGTTAGTGCAAAATCCAGACCTTACCCCAGCAGATATTGTGGCCCAGAACCGCATTGGCGATCTCAAAGCAACGATGGCACAGCAGGGAATGCGCACCGAATGGTAAAACAACGCGTTTCAAACAGCAAAATCGCGCCATGAATCAAATCGTAGGGACTGAGAACTCATTCAAACAGTGATATGGCAGCACGAACTAAAGTGATGACGGTGTAGAGGGGTGGAAACCCTAGTCAGGAGAGCCGCACCCACAGCTCTCGCCTTTTTTACCCAAACGTCTTGACGCGCTTGCTTTATACCATCATGCTTGCATCATCATCTGATAACAACTCAAAGCAGCGGCGGTCAGTATGTAACCACTCAGGAAACCCAAAGCCACATCTCTGGCTCCTCTGTGTCTCTGTGGTGAACGTTCTTAATTATCAACCCCTTATTCCCAGAGATTATTGCCTCGCCAGTGGCCAGCCCAAACGAGTTGGCTGCAGATAAACCCGCTTCAGCGTGTTCACGTCGCGCTCTGAAATCGTGGGTGGATAGCGTACCTGCGAGAAATAGAGGGCGTCGCTTTCCAGGGAGCTATGGCCCCAAATTCCTAAGGCATGGCCCAACTCATGACGAGCCGCTGCCAGCAGGTAAAGGGGGGCCTGGTCGGGGCGTAACCAGATGAAAAACCGATGCTCCAAATAAATGGCCGTGGCACGCTGGATGTTTAACAACTCAAACCGGGCTTCAGCCGAGCGGGCACGCCCCAAGCGGGGTCTACCGTTGGGGTCGCGCTCTAGCTTCAGGGGGGCTGATCGCCGCCAGATGGTGATATTGGCCGTTTCTGCAGTATCCACCAATTGCAAAGGCAAATAGCGATTCCACTCTTGCACCGCCTGTTTCACGGCATTTATCCAGGTTTGGGCCTGCTGGCGCAAAAAGTCGTTAGCCTGCTCGGCAGTCGTCAGTGGTTGCACATACACCCGTACAGGAAAATGCGACCAGAGGAGATACCCAATCTCTAGGGGTTGCACCTGGTCAAAATAGTCCCCCGCTGCTGTCTCCGGCCAAGTGGCCAGGGAGGATGGCAAGGGATGAGATTGGAGGGCCGGAAAGGTGTCGGTTTTGACCTGATCAAGGCGAGGATTGGGTAAATCGGTAGGGTGTGATTGCCCCCAGACCGGTATATTCCACCCGCCTAGGCAAATCAGCAATAGCAGCAGCCATCGCCACCCCCTTCTCTGCCTATGATGACCTTGCAGGTTACCCACGCTGATAAACCGAAAAACTCAGGAAGTTTCTAACCAATAAACGAGCGGCTGACTGATCCCTGCGAGAGCCCCACATAAACGACGATGCTAAGTTAACTGTGCCTTTCAACTACAGTCGGAGCGCTAGCTCTTAGGGCAGGCTCTTTTCAGAAAATCACCGCAGAACTGTACCACACAAGCACAGGGCGATTTCTTCCCCTAACCAGGTAGCCAGTTGGCGCTCAACACCACCGCTAAGCCCATAAAGATGACGGTCAAGGCCCAAGTAACACGATTGAGGGTAACTTCTGCGCTTTTGGTACTGGTAAACAGTTGGGCTTGCCCGCCTAACCCGCCTAAACCGTCACCCTTGGGGCTATGGAGCAGCACTAAGATAATTAACCCCAGGGCCGACAGCGCCCAGATAATTTGCACAACACTCGTAACAGTCATAGCAGTACTCTCAGCAAGTAAAATTAACGGCCCACCTTAACCGGGGTGCGGTTCGGGCGCAGGTCTAACTCCGACGACACAATCATCGAAGTCCCGGTCATTTCGGGGGGTTGAGGCAGCTTCAAAATTTCTAGAATGGTGGGTGCCACATCTGAGAGGCGACCATCGCTCCGCAGTGTTACCTCGGCCCCATGCCCTGGAATTTTCAAGCCCTCTCCCTCTATCAGAATAAAGGGAACCGGGTTGGTTGTGTGAGCCGTCCAGGGATTATGGTTTTCATCCCACATTAATTCGGCATTGCCATGGTCAGCAATGATAATGGCTGTGCCACCTGCCTGGGAAACGGCTTCTAACAATCGCCCTAGACACTGATCGACGGTTTCAAGAGCATTTATGGTTGCTTCCATTTTGCCCGTGTGCCCGACCATATCGGGGTTAGCATAGTTGATCACCACCAGGGAATAAACTCGCCGGGCGATCGCGGCGATCGCCCCATCGGTAACCGCTACCGCCGACATCGCTGGTTCCTTGTCGTAGGTTGCCACCTGAGGACTGGCAATCAGCTCCCGATCTTCGCCCTCAAAGGGGTCTTCCCTGCCGCCGTTAAAGAAGTAGGTAACGTGGGCATACTTCTCCGTTTCAGCCGTACGAAACTGCTTTAAGCCGTGCTTCGCAATGACTTCGCCCAAAATATTATCCAGATTTTGGGGTTCAAAGGCGACTTCCACCGGAAAACTGGGATCATACTGAGTAAAGGTAGCAAAGGCCAGCGGCTGAATCAGTTCGCGCTCAAACCCAGAAAACGCGGGATCGATCAGAGCTTGAGTCAGTTGGCGTGCCCGGTCAGGCCGGAAGTTAAAGAACACCACTCCATCTCCTGGCTTAATTGCTCCAGGAGCCAAGCGGATGGGCAGAACAAACTCATCGTTGACCCCTGCCGCATAGGAAGCCGTCAACACATCTAAAGGCGACTGGCCACTGCCTTCGCCATCGGTCGTTATCACCCGATAGGCTTTCTCAATCCGTTCCCAACGGCGATCTCGATCCATTGCGTAGTAACGCCCGCTAATAGTGGCAATACGCCCTACCCCAATCTGCTCAATATAAGTTTCAATCTGTTGAATAAACTCCTTTGCTGAAGTCGGGGGAGTATCCCGCCCATCCGTAATTGCGTGAATACAGACATCCGTCAGGCGCTGATCCTTAGCCATTTCCAACAAACCTGCCAGATGGGTCAGATGAGAATGTACCCCTCCATCTGAACAGAGGCCAATTAGATGCAAGGTTCCTCCACGCTGGTAAACCGTTTGCAGGGTTCTTACCAAGGCAGAGTTGCTTAACAACGTGCCGTCTTCAACCGCATCAGAAATTCGCACCAATTCCTGGGGCACAACCCGCCCGGCACCGATATTCAGATGCCCCACTTCAGAATTGCCCATCTGGCCATCGGGTAGACCCACATGCTTACCCGATGCTTGAATCAAAGTGTGAGGATAAGCCGCCCAGAGACTATCGATTACTGGGGTGTTAGCTGCAATAATCGCATTACCATCGGCTTCTTCGCGATAGCCCCAACCATCTAGGATGATCAGCACAACAGGTGATACTGGCGATTGCGCCATAGAGTTCACTCCACTTAACTGAACGGCTGACAAACTAAACAAATGCTTAAATTTCTGCGGAAATCATACCATCCTACCTTTCTCCTGCAATCCCATCAGGAATCACAAGCAGTTCCTCAGAGGATCTTTACTAAATCACCGAGCGACGGCTAGAAGTTTGCCCAGTTCCAGTCGTGGCATGCTCCCATAACTCAATGCCTGACTCCAACAATGTCAGACTTTGCTCACAATTGATCCCATCATTTAAGAAAATGATACGTTTGCCTACTCGCAAAAACACGGAATCAGAATGACGATCTAGATGGATAGACTTCATGCATCTACCGACGGGGAAAGAGCATCAGGGGGCAATACTTTTTACGCTGCACAGTCTTTGGATGTTCAGGCATTACTCAAGCGAGTAGATGTTATGCGACTAACATCCATTGCAACTGACAGAATAGAGGAAATCTGGAATTTTGCGTAGCAAAACCAAGCAAATCCCTTGCTCCTAGCCTCTGTCATGAGTATTTGCTCAAACCGATTGGCCTAAGCTTTTGGTGCCGCCAAGCAAACAAGAAACGACTGTTCCCTCCCTGCTGCCAAGGCAACCCAAACAAGCGCGATCGCGGTTAGAAAGGTGGCTCTCATACACCGGGTTAGTTGCCTCTTATCATCGAGCCTCCCAGATTTATAGCATCAATTCTTATACATATTTTTAGGGAAGGTTGCTTATCTCAATGTTGCGAAACCTTGAGATAAGATGACCCTTCTTATCCGACAGAACAGGCTCTTGACCGCCTTTGTGCTGTGCCAAGGAGGTCAAAATCCTCAAAGGAGATAGAAGACCGTTATCGGATACCGTCCTTTTTTGCAGAAGGGGACTGGGGATCAAGCAATAATGGACATTTTGCGTTGAACAATTGCCTGTAAGGAGTGAGGATTCGCAACCCAAACGTCACTGTAGAAACCTAGAAACCTGGTGGACTGACAAATCTTTTCTCCCAGGCGATTGAAGCCACAGCAAGGCAACCAAAACCGGCCTTCGCCAGACGAAACCCTGGATAGACCGAGTCCGCCGCCGTGGACTTCAGCAGTCTAGGCGCGACTTTAGTCGCCAGCCGTGAGCATGAAGTATCAAGGGTTTTAATCATTTTGTCAGGCAATCAACCTGGAGAATCTCAGGGAATGGCTCTGCGTTTTCTGTGTTCCTAGGGTAAGTTCCAGGTTTTTCAGTTGCTTAATTCATGATCCTGACACTAGACTATGGTGAAGCTGAACAGATCCCCAACACATTGAAGTTCTTGAATGACAAGCTTTCTGGGATCGGAGTGATGCTCATCCTTATAACTGATTGGTATTAGAGCCAGGCTGCAATCCCAATTTGCGGTCACTTCAAATCAACAAAAAAGCAGCCGGGCGGCTGCTGAAGTCAATGCATGAGGTGTTACCCATAGATTAAGGGAAACCTGGCCAGCTCTCTGGGCGGTTGCAATTTTAGATACGTGCAAAATAACCTACCGATCGCTTTCTGCAGAAATCAGCCGATGGTTTAGGCGGCTTGGAACGCAGACACCTTCAGCATTTTTGACTTTACATTTTGGATTCTGCATAGCGGTACTAGCGGGTGAGCTGATCCAGAAAGCAGGAGCCAAGATTAGGATGGATGACAGTAAAAACCCTTTGCTAAGGTTACAGCTCTCACATCCGTTTTTCTATACAAAACGTCCTAACATGTTTGTGTGGCATTAGACTACACGAAAGATAAATGAATAGCGAAAGGGCACATCCGGGGTGTTGAAACAGTGGGTAACCGCCCAAATTGCTAATCCCCAATGGAACAAAAATAGGATTGGCCCCAAAATCCAGCCAGCTAGCCCCAGGGTCAAAAAGCTTAAAATCCCAATGATTGCCCCATAAATCAAGATGTTGATGTGAAAGTTAATCGCCTCTTTTGCGTTTGCTTTGACAACTGTATCTTCCGAGATAAATAGAAGAGCAATCGGGATGCCAATCGACAAAACAAGAGTGCTGATAAAGATTGAAGCATGACTCAGCACGGATAACAGCTTACGCTTATCGCTGTCGGTGTTGCCTGGTGTTTGCATAGATCTTCCTTACCGTTCCCCTTACATGTTGTGCTCCTCCCTAGTATCTCGTATCTCTTCCCAAATGCGTTTGGCATTTAAGTCGGGAGATCCCTATCGGAGGGGACGGCAAACTTCACAGAGTTCTACAATTTTTGTTTGCAAGGTGATCAGCTCATCGGCCCCCCGCTTGAGGCTGGCATCTAGCTCTAATAAAATCGGCAGCGATTGAAGCAACCCAGCTAGACTGACTTGGCTGACTTCTTGCTTGAGAAAATAGAGGCGTTTAGGGTTGCTCAATTCAGCGGCGGCAGCGATCGCCTGTTCATCCCGTTCTCCAGTTTCAAGCAGGAGTTTGACCCAGAGCCAGGTACGAAAACTCGTCACGAGGCTGCGGGTAATCACCAAAGCTGGTTCGTTTTGCCGCTGCAAATCGGCTGCCAAGTCAAGGGCGATCGCGGTCTTGCCCTGACAAATCGCCTGAGCCAGTTGAATCGCACTTTTGCTGGTGGTGGTGACGAGTTGGGCAACCGTGGCCTCATCAACCGCTTGTTTTTGCCCGGTGCAATAAAGCCGTAATTTCTCCAACTCGCTGTGTAATTGGCGGGTGTTGCCCCCTACGGCGATCGCCAACTGCTCGGCGGCGGCGGGAGTTAGATTAACCCCAACGGCCTGAGCCGTTTGTTGCACCTGCTTGAGTAAGTCCGCTGTCTTCCAAGGGGGAAGCAGCGAAAATTCACGCACTTCACCATACTTTTGTAACAGTTTGGTTGATTTTAGTCGCCCATCGGGTTTGCTTGCACTGGTCAGCAACAGCACTGAGGTTTCTGGAAGTTTGGGCAGAGTTTGCTCTAGCTCGGCCAGTAAAGCTTCTGAGCAGCGCTGCCCCAGGGTGGTTTCGCTGAGCCACACCAGCCGTTTTCCGGCTCCAAAAGGAGGTGTCATCATCTGATTTAGCGCCCGTTGCATTCCATCTGGCTGCTCTGGGGAGATTTTTTCGTAGTTAAAGCTTTCCCAATTGGGATCAACGGTTTGTTGGCGCAAGGTTTTGACCGCCTGGGCGATCGCAAAGTCATCCTCACCCCAATAGAAGTAAACGGCCATACCTGACTAATTCGAGATCCAAAGAGTCTTGTCTAGAAGCGATTTTAGTCTCTGCGCTGGCGTTTTCCCCGTTTAGTGGTGCAAAATCATTCATTAGGGATCGCCTCTTCAGAGTGAAATTAAGGTATCTTGGGGATCACTGCTCTCTGGCCAAAAAAGCTGGGAGATCGTACCAGGTATCTGTTTGCCTGACCAAGAGGCGTGCTTGCGGTAAGGTTCTCAATGGTAGACAGCAAGGGAGCTATTGGGGTTAATGGTACTAGCAGATTCTGGTGCAAGCCATCCAGTTGTTCGAGCAAAGCGCCATTGGCGGTTGTCTAGATGCGCCCAATCTGCTGGGTGACTGGAGCTAATTTCGTTAGCTAATTTCGTTAATGACGATACGAGGCATTACTTTTGGACGAAGACTTTCAGACCTATCTCAATCGGGCGATGCACTTGATTTTGCCTGAGACCTGCCGCTCTCAGATTCAACATATTCAGGAATCGCCAAAGTTTCGATTGGTGCCAGACCAAGGGCTGCAAGCGGCTCCCTTTCCGGGCTATGCGATTATTACTCCCCCGGCTATTGATGAAACGGAGAATCAATCTCTCTATTCTCTTCTGGAGCACTATCAACAGCAGCTTGTGGAGGATTTGGGCGATCAATTGTTCGCCCGAGTGCCACCAGAGAGTTTCCATTTAACCCTGGCCGATTTGATCTGGGATAGTCGCTATCGCGATGCGCTCCAAAAACCTGACTATGACAATCAACTTCGCCAGCAAATTGCGACGATTTTTGACCAGACCGCCTGGTTGCAAGAGGGTGCGCCTATTCGTCTTCAGGCCATTGGTTTCTTTATTATGACGCGGGCGATCGCCCTGTGTCTGGTACCTACAGATGAGGCCGCCTACGATCGAGTACTGAAGTTTCGGCGGGCTATTTATCAGAACCGCGAATTGATTGGGCTTGGCATTGAGCAACAGTACTACTTTACCCCCCACATTACCCTTGGTTACTTTGGTGATGTGCCCCCGCCAGAAGCATTGCAACAGTGCTGTGAAAGTCTTGTGACGTTAAACCAGCGCTGGCTCGAAGGCAAACAGCAAGATTTTTGGGTCAAACAAGCAGAGCTGCGTAAATTCGACGATATGACACGCTACTACCGCGAAACCAACTGGGCTACTTTCACGTTCTAGAGCGGTCATTTGTCTGAGGCGGTTTCCAGAAAAGAGCTAACCCCTCAAGATAGCGCCCTGAGCAGAGTCGAAGGGCGTATTTAGCTGAGCTTGGCCGTTCCTGACTTTCTTGAAAAGAGAAAGCCATCTGGTTTTTTACAGCCATCGCCATGTTGCTTATGGTAACCGTGAGTCAGAAAGCCTACCTGGCATTGACGTTTGAGCACTGGGTTTTATCCTCAGCTTTCTAACCAGAGCAATAATATCGCGACAAATTTCCTCATTAGACAAGGCTAGTTCCCTCAAAGATTGCCCTTGTGCCCGTCTGCAGATTACAGGTTCTCATCCATCTGGCCAAAGCACTCCCAACAGCGATTTCAGCTATTCTTCACTGGGCGGCACTCGGCTACCTAAGTTACTTTGGCGGGATGCCATTCGCGCCTTACCGGCAGCAGCCCATTCCTGTAAGAAATGGATCTGGGCTTGGGCCGTGCGGGCCAGGGGCACGATTTGACTGGCCGCTTCGAGAATATCATCGGTCATAAAATCTCGATTTTGGCTAAACCCAATGTGCATGGCTTCAATGATGGTCTGCTCAATTTCAGCCCCAGAAAAATCTGGCGTTTCGTAGGCAAGCCGGTCTAAATCGTACTGTTTTAGGGCAGAGGGGCGCAGTCGGGCCAAGTGCACTTCAAAAATCGCTCGCCGCTCCGCTTGACTGGGTAACCCCACAAAAAAGATTTCGTCAAAGCGACCCTTCCGCAGCATTTCAGGGGGGAGAGTCTGGATATTATTGGCGGTTGCGACAACAAATACAGGAGAGGTTTTCTCTGCTAACCAAGTAATGAAAGTGCCAAAAACCCGGCTCGTAGTCCCCGCATCTCCTCTACCATCAACACCAGAGAAGGCTTTGTCAATTTCATCGATCCATAAGACACAGGGGGCTAGGGCTTCTGCTAATTGGATCATCTGGCGGGTGCGCGATTCTGACTCACCCACTAAGCCAGCGAATAGGCGGCCCACGTCTAAACGCAGCAGAGGTAAGTGCCAGTGGTGGGCGATCGCCTTAGCTGTGAGGGATTTTCCCGTTCCCTGAATGCCAACTAACAACAACCCACGGGGATGGGGTAAACCATACTGTCGAGCTTTCTCAGAAAAAGCTCCGCCCCGTCGTAACAGCCAATCCTTGAGATTATCCAACCCGCCAATATCAGAAATATTCGCCGTTGTTGGGTAAAAGTCGAGGATCTGCGTTTGGCGAATGGTTTGCCGCTTTTCTTCCAGGATTAGGTCAATATCTTCAGAGCGTAGCTCACGGTGGGTGGCGATCGCCCGCGCTAGCACTCGACGAATTCGCTCAATCGATAAGCCCTGGCAAGACCGAACTAACTCGTCGAGGAGCCGACCATCTAGGGTTTGCCCCAAAGTCGTCAGCAGGCGCTCGATCTCGGCTCGAATCTCAGTTGCATTAGGCAGCGGAAAATCAAGGATTGTCAGTACTTCGCCCAACTCATCGGGAATCGTGACCTGGGGGGAAAGAATAACGATATTTTTGGGCTGGGACTTGAGCGAACGAGCAAGATTACGCAGCTTTCGTGAGATCGAAATATCATCAAGAAACCGGTGAAAATCGCGCAGCACAAAAATGGCAGGCGCACCAGCGGGTAATTTGTCTAAAAATTCCAGGGCTTGCAGGGGGTTCCGTTTACCAAACCCGGCATCGTTCAGGTTACCCTGGTAGCCATCGACAAAATCCCAGGTGTAGACAGCGCGATTACCCTGATGCTTTGCGGAATGAGCGATCGCAGCTTCTAAGCGCTCCTCTTCCAACGTGGGAATATAAATCAGCGGATAGCGTGCCCGCAGCAATAGTTCAAACTCTTCACTAAAAGCCATAACAGCAGCCGTCGTCAGATTTGGATCTCCTATCCAGCCGCGATTGCAGTTTTAATTGCGATCACAACTGTCTCCTTCAAAGAGCATAGCCCGCTTTGGTTGCTTAGGGAGCTTCAGGCTAATGATGAAGTCAAGGACTATCCAGAATTGAAAATCGTCGTTCGCAGAGCGATCAGAAACGCAAAACATCTCCAGAAAATAACCCGATCAGCGTCCTTGCTGGGTTCTCTCCAAAAAACAACAAAAGGGTCAGAAAATCTGACCCAGGAGAGACGGTGAACGTAGTGAACACAAGTGAAAGGAAAACGAGAACAGCTTGGCCGAACTGGCAAAGTTTGACAGAGGTTCTGGCCATCCAGCGACCTCAGAGTCATCTCAGTCTTCAAAAGCTTAGGAGTGGTCGCTTCTTATGGCTTTTGAGGTCAGAAAAGTAGAATAGTTGAGAACAGTTTGCTTCTGTCGGTAGAATGCCCCCACAACATTCCCTTCCTTACCAATCACCCCAACCTTGACAGAGCAAGCTTTCATTTCCGTGGTTACCAAAGCTACTCTCTTTCTAACCAAAATCCTAATTAAAACCGACAGCCTTCTCTAAAGCGGAAACTCCTGTTTCAAGCCCAGACAAGGTTTCTCTAAGGCTCTGTCTGCAAGACCTGAGGTTGCAACATCAACACCATTTGTTGAATACCCCGATGAATCCGGCGGGTTACGGTCATCGGACTAACCCCAATTCGTTCGGCAACCTCTTTACGCGATAGGTCGTTGATAAAAACGTATTCAATCGCTTGGCGAGTCTTTTCTTCCAGTTGGCCCATCGCTCGCTGTAATTGCTGACGATCTTCTTCTAGAGATTGCAACATTTGATAATGGGCGTCTGGCAATGTATCGCCCAGGGTCATCGTCGAATCGATCTGATGGCAGACCGTTGCATCCAGGCTAAGGGGCGTACGATTACGAGTGGCCAACTTACACTCACGCCACTCGTTGAGAGAAACACCAAGATGGGCGGCAATTTCAGCATCGCTGGGTTGGCGGCCATGATGAGCAAGCAGGGTTTCGCGTACTTTTTGCCCTTCTTTGTTGAGTTGTTGCCAACGCCGGGGAATCTTAACGGTACCACTGCGATCGCGGAGAAAATGCAGCATCTCACCCCGAATATAGGGCACTGCAAAGGAGCTAAAGGCACAGCCCTGAGTTGGGTCAAACCGTTCAATCGCTCGAATCAAACCGAGGTAGCCAATTTGCTCTAAATCTTCATAGGGTTCAGAACACTGATGGCTAATCCGGTGGGCGATTTTGCGAACCAAGCCGGCATTCATCTGCACCAGTCGATTACGTAGTTGGACAGTCGGTTGTTTGTGGTAAGCCACCAGCAAATCCATACAGCGCGAATGGGGGGAGGTTTGAGTCGCCAACATCTTGCAAGTCACCTTTCACTTCAGAGTTGAACCCATTCTCTAAATCTAGAGAGAGATAAACCATCGTCAATTTACGGACTGCTGAAACAATCGATTCAGTAGCTTTGGTAGAAATACGGAAACACCCTCCCGGATGAATCAGGCAAACCTCATATCTCGCGGGCTTTCGCCAGGTTTCTGGCTGGCCTAACCCTGAAAACAGCCAGGCCGATTCTTGATGAAACAGGCCAGTTCTTTCGTTAAGATTGGTAGAACACATCTTTAATCATCGTTGAGCGATTCGTTATGGAACTGCTGGATATCAAGCGTTCGGTCGAAGTGTTATCTAACCGCCTGGGTCAAACCCAGGACTATCTTTGACGTACCCGCTTTGACTGCCAGAATTCAGGATTTGGAGCAATTAGCTGCCCAACCCGACTTTTGGGAGGATCAGGTAACGGCCCAAACAACGTTGCAAGAGTTAAATGACCTGAAAGCGCAACTTGAGCAATTGAGCCACTGGCGCGCCCATCTTGAAGATGCCAAAGCACTTATTGAGCTACTAGAGTTAGAAGCCGATCAGGGTTTGCTAGAAGAGGCTAGCGCCAATCTCAACCAACTGAGCCATGATCTTGATCAGTGGGAACTGCAACGTTTGCTTGCTGGGGAATATGACAGTAAGGGTGCCGTTTTGACCATTAATGCGGGTGCCGGTGGCACCGATGCCCAAGATTGGGCTGAGATGCTGTTACGCATGTATAGCCGTTGGGCAGAGGCGCATCATTACAAGGTTCACCTCTCAGAATTGTCAGAGGGGGAAGAAGCAGGAATTAAGTCAGCCACACTAGAAATTGAAGGGCGTTATGCCTTTGGTTACCTTAAATCTGAAAAAGGAACCCATCGCCTGGTACGCATTTCTCCCTTTAACGCCAATGGCAAACGTCAAACGAGCTTTGCGGGTGTCGAAGTAATGCCAATTTTGGATGATGCGGCAATTGAGATTGAGATTCCAGAAAAAGACCTGGAAATTACAACAACCCGCTCTGGGGGCAAGGGCGGACAAAATGTGAACAAGGTTGAGACGGCTGTGCAGATACGCCACTTGCCGACGGGCATTCTGGTGCGTTGCACAGAGGAGCGATCGCAACTCCAAAATAAAGAGAAAGCCCTGGCGCGACTGAAGGCGAAGTTACTGGTCATTGCCCAAGAACAAAAAGCACAACAAATTGCAGATATTCGCGGCGATATGGTTGAGGCGGCCTGGGGCAATCAAATCCGAAACTATGTGTTTCATCCCTACCAGATGGTTAAAGATTTGCGCACTGGGGTTGAGACAACCGACATTACGGCGGTTATGAATGGCAATCTGGATGCTTTTATTGAGTCCTATTTACGTCAAGAGAACCAATTGGTTAGCCTGTAGCTCTATAGCGATCCGACGTAATTACTGACAAGAATTGAGTCTAAAACCTCTATACACAGGCATTCTCGTTTCAAAAATCAACTGGGATTACTGATTACTGTGGTACTCAGGCAGATTTTGAACCTGTGACTCCCTAACCTAATTGTCACATTGTCCTTAACTCAGCACCAGTATTACAAGTATTCTATGATTGTAATTTTTTCCGCAGATACCGCCCTACGTAAACACGTTGAGACTTTGAGGCAAAGAGGGGGAGCCTTATTTCGCAAAGGATAGAGAATAACGATCTATTTCTGGGTGCTTTACAGCTATTGGCGCTGAGTTATTCGCTTTTTTCTCGACCCCTTATATAAGGTCACTACCCAAAGAGAATATATGGGGAATTCTACCCAGCAAGGGTGTCCAACCCCATAACCCGCACTAACCTTAGTTCGCGATACTATACTCAGCTTTACGTGTTTATCCTTGTTAGCCGTAGCTATCACCCAGCAATGAAAATTGCGAAAAGGAGTCTGGAATTTTCAAGGAGGCTCATCCTCAAAAATCAAGATTAATTACTACTGAAGTCATAGAAGAGAATCTCCGTAAAAAAACCGATTTATTTGAAAGAGTGAATTGACCATACTGAATTTGCTCAAGCAATAAGGGCGATCCAAGGTCAATGTAAGTCCCCCTTGGCCGCTATGCTTCTGTCAAGTGTTGTACTCATTCCGTTTAAGGTTTTTCAATGTGACTTCTCCCGATTCTGAGTTCCCAAGAATCCTGGTGGTAGATGACCATCCCTCTAACCGGATGACAGCCGTTGCCTTGTTATCCATGGAGGGATACAAAGTCATCGAAGCTGAGAGTGGTGCAATTGCTCTCGAAATCATTAGCAATGCTGCTCCGGACTTGATTTTGCTAGATGTCATGATGCCAGGAATGGATGGGTTTGAGGTTTGTCGCCGCCTCAAGCAAGACGAACAAACCCGCCTTATTCCGGTTATTTTTGTGACAGCTTTGGATGACCGCCGGGCCAGGCTTAAAGGGATTGAAGCAGGGGGTGACGATTTTCTGACGAAGCCCTTTGACCAGTTGGAGTTGTCGGCAAGGGTGCGATCGCTGGTACGGCAAAAGCGGCTGAATGAAGACCTTGACCATGCCGAGCAGGTGCTCTTTTCGATTGCTAGAACCGTCGAAAGCCGGGATCCTAATACGGGCGATCATTGCCAACGTCTGGTGGAGTATGGGCGGGCTTTTGGAGAGTACCTGGGGTTATCCCGTAGCGAGATTCGCGATTTAACCTGGGGCGGTTATTTGCATGACATTGGTAAAGTGGGCATCCCTGATGCAATTTTGCTTAAGCCCGGGCGCTTTACCCCCGATGAATGGGAGATCATGAGGCAGCATGTGGTCATTGGTGAGCAAATCTGCAAGCCGCTACGCACCATGCGCGGAGTAGTACCGATTATTCGGCACCACCATGAGCGCTGGGATGGCTCTGGCTATCCTGATGGCCTCAAGGGTAATGAAATCCCCCTTTTGGCTCAAGTCTTCCAAATTATTGATATCTACGATGCCTTAACCAGTGAGCGCCCCTATAAGCAGGCACTATCATCCGCTGAGGCGATCGCAATCCTGGAAGAGGAAACAGCGAAAGGTTGGCGTAATCCTGATTTAGTCGCAAAATTTAAGCAATTTGTTGAAAGCCAGTTAGAGCTTACAGACCAAACCGCAAGCTCAGCTCTGTTAACCATGCCGCAGACCGCTTAGGAGATTTCTAGCAAACAAACGACTAGCCGCCTTGCTCTCTTCGGAGCAGACTTTTTCTCCCCGGAAGGGATGCAAGCAACACCGAAACCCTGCCAACCTTGCCCTTCGACCGGCTCAAGGCGTTATCTGGAAGGATTCAGATCTTTCTTGGAAATCACCTCAGGGATCAGCAAGCTCAGGATGAACCACAAAGAGGATGTCATTTCCCAGTGAGCCTTTTAGCAACAAGATGCGACGCTCTCCAATCACTCCATCCTTTCCCAATGGCTAAGAGGAATAGACAGAGAGGCATCATTGGTATAGCCAAGCTATAATCCGTAAGCCATAGCTCACAGTCCAGGATTCACCCGCCACTCTCCTGAGCGGCTACTCCTAAGCGGGTGAAAATGGCTCTGGAAGCTTACCGCCTTTGACAAATATACTATTACGAATAGAATCTTCAAGTAACTGAGGCGGATCCAGATCTTCCTTTTGTTGCAATACCCGACGTAGTCGCCACAGCGCGTAGCTCACAATCCAAACCACATCTGTTGCGGCTGTATAAAGTGCCCCATGATTTTTAACGAAATAGCGTCGCCGCGAGTCAAACCAGTATTGAGGACGTCGCTTGGGGCGGATATTTCGAACCGTCACCCCTGTACTCTGGCCCACAATATGCATAATGCGGCTTTCTGGCACATACCAGCATTCCCAGCCTGCCCGTTTTGCCTGTAAACAAAAATCTGTCTCTTCGTAATAGAGAAAATAGCCCTCATCCATCAGCCCAATGTCATCAAACACCTGGCGACGAATCATCATACTGGCTCCTGGTAGCCAATCGACCTGGCATTGAATGCCTTCCATCTGGCGAGCAACAGCCCATTGAGCTAAGAGCTTAGAAGCCAGCCCCAGACGCAAACCACTTTCAAGCTCACCGAGTAAACTGGGGAAGCGAAAGGCGATTGGCCAAAGCTTACCATCCGGGTTTTCAAAACTGCTCCCGGCAATACCTGCCTTAGGAGTTTGCTCCATGAAATCGACTAGGGCTTTCAAGGCATTAGGCCGAACTTGGGTATCGGGGTTGAGCAATAAAAAATAAGGTGGACAATTGGGATCTTCCAGAGCGGGACGAATAGCCAAGTTATTGCCGTAAGCATAGCCGCCATTCCGCTCTGAGGGCAGAACGCTTGCCCATTCTGAAAAGTTTTCTGCGGCGATCGCCCCCTGGATTTTTGTGAACGAATCATCCCCTGAAGCATTTTCTACCACTACCACACGTAGGCCAGGAAGGGTAGAAACCTCAGATGCAATTGAACGTAGGCAATCGATCACCAAATGGGCAGCTCGATAGTTAACAATCACTACCATGAGAGGACAATTCGGCGGGAGAGAGGTCACAGGTGTCATATTCAAAATTAGAGGGCGGTTGAAAAGGGCTTAGCGGTTAAAACCAAAACCACAAGAACAAAGTCTGCCTGACCAGACTCTAGAGAACGAGGAACAGACCGAACTTGCTGAAGCCGGTTGCGCCTGCGTAGACGGGACTCGCGTGACAGAACTACGGTCGAATAGGCTTTTAAGACATCCTCTTAGAATGTAAACCCAATGCTGGGTTTGACAAAGCTTGCTCTATTCATATCCATTAAATCTTTAATAAAAGGGTAAGCATCGCTGGCTAATTCTTATCTTAGGCAGGAATGCCTATGACCACACCCGTATATCCGACAGCTTATTCAAAACTGTGCTGACGATACCGTCTGACTATTCAGTGAAAACTTTAGGCATGTGAGTTTCGAGTTGGGTGGCCAGGGAAGCCAAAGCATGTGCCGCCTCATCATAAGCTGACTTCGCTTCTGATTGAACCTTCGGTGGGATTAGCTTAGCTGGAATCCCAACAGCCGTGTGGTAAGGCGGTACATCAGAAAGAACAACTGCATTTGCCCCAATCGAGGCTCCATCCCCTATCACCACATCTCCTAAGATGACTGCGCCTGCCCCCACATTAACCCGCTTACCAAGTTTAGGAGCCTTGTAGGGTTGATCGACGTGACGCAGCCCCAGAGTTACGCCTTGGCGAATGATAGAATCATCTCCAATTTCACTATGCCCGTGGATAACGATACCACTCTGATGCTCAATAACAACCCGGCGACCTAACTTGACCGTATAAGGTAGCTCAATACCGTAACCATTGCGCATCTTACGATACAGCATCCGGTATAGAATACTGAAAGGAGCACGTAACAGCTTTGACCGAATCCCCATGCGCCAGACGCCGAAGCGGTAAACAGCCACCGCTCGAAACCCTGGCCGAGTCCAATCACAATCATGGGCTTTCCAGTCTTCTATAATCTGCTGCAATAGACTAGGCGACTCACCACCCAAATCAGCTTGACAGCCTGCAACTTGATAGCTCAAATGTCCCCTCCCAACCAACGTAGAGCCTGACTTCAAGAAATCAACCTAACTAACCGAGGTGACTCAGTGATAGCACTGCTAGCTTAACAAAACCATCGGATAACTCCACAATCCCAAGGATCTACGGATGGATACGAACCATGCCCACAGTTGGATGCGAACGTTGCCTTAATCAGCCTAGCCAATGTCATCATGATCGCGTGAGATGGCTGATTTTTACTAGATATAGAAATATTAATACAATGTATATTTAAATTTTACCGAGGTTTAGTAAATTCCTGGTAAAGTGCCGTGCCACCAAAAATCTGGTTTAAGTCCAGAACAGGAGTTTTGGCTGTGGGACGGTGACCGATTTTAAACTGGACTTGGTTGAGTTCCCAATCCCTTGACAGATCTGTATTTTTCTATGTCTGACCTGAAGTCTGTAGTTGTGCTAACGCGGCGGCTGAATGCTGGGGATCCAGGTAATCCTCACATGCATCTGGCTTTAACAGCAGAGGAGCGGACGCGATCGCGCCACCGGTTTGAGGATTTAAGCGGCGGGCCAGTCTTTATGCTGCAGTTACCCAGAGGAACTGTTTTGCAGCAGGGAGATCGCCTCCAGTCAGAGACGGGAACAATCGTGCTAATCACTGCGAAACCAGAACCCGTGTTAACCGTTAGGGCCAATCATCCCCTATCTTTGCTGCAAGCAGCCTACCATTTAGGGAATCGCCATGTGCCCTTAGAAATTACCCCTGAGTATTTGCGATTAGCCCCTGACCCGGTATTGAGTCACTTACTTGTCCATCGAGGCTTAGAAGTGCTTGAAGAAATCCAACCGTTTCAACCAGAAGTGGGAGCTTACGGGCATCACCATCATAGCCATCCCCGCCAGGAGGAGGCTTCATGAAGCCGCCCTGTCGATACCCCCGTGCTTCCTCAGGAGGTGTTTAAGGAGTTTCCGACGGTTAAGACTGCGACTACACGAGTCAGGTCCACCTACACGAACTTACTATACGAACTTAACCAACAGAAGCTTTCCATAACCTGCGGAGGTAGATTTTGTCCGTATAGCCACGCCCTTAGTCATCAGGGCTGCTGGGGGATAGGCTTTTAAGGCATCCTCTTAAATTGCTTCCCCTAACCGTTCCAGAGAAATCTGCGCAGCAGCAGCAACCTGAGGATGGCTATCTTTTGCCAAAAACTTGAGTGCTGAGACGCTTTTGGGGGTTGGTAAGTTACCCAGGGCTTCGGCTAAACGCTGTCTGACCAACCAATCCTCTGACTGGGCGAAGCGAAGAATATGGTCAACTGCTGAAATGGCTTTGATTTCTCCCAGGGCTGCGATCGCGGCCTGGTGAATAATCACCTCTTCACAATCAAGTGCACTGATCAGTGCATCATAGGCACGGGGATCCTTCAAATTACCCAGGGCAACAGCAGCACTGAAGCGAACGAGCCAATCAGTATCTTCGTAAAAGGCTCGAATGAGTGGCTCAAATGCTCGCGGATCTTCCAGATAGCCCAATGCTCCGGCGGCATCAGCCCGAATTCCGTAATCTTTTTCCGTTTCTAGAATATTTAGCAGAATCGGAAAGCTTTCTTCGGTTTGCTTCAAACCCAGGGCAAATACCGCCATTGAGCGAATTTGCAAGCTTTTATCATTCAAAACCTTTTTGATAAGAGGCACGGCTTCCTCAGCGGAAACATCTCGAAGCGATGCCAGAGCTAACATTCGGTCTTTGGTGTTATCACTGTCGAGTTGGGCCGCAATTTCTGACAGATCCATTCGCGTTGTTTCAACCTAGAAGAGTAACCAACGGAATTATACTGCCTTCACTCGATGGAAGGGATGTAGCTTTGCCAGTACACTTGAATTAAGGCTTTGTATAAGTTTATTACTCATACATGCGATTTCTAAATTGATGGTTGGCTGGTTTATAAAGTAAGGGCAATATCTTTCATAGAACTCTGGAAATCTTTCTATTCCTAACAAAGAGTAATGGCTATCCCATCGCTTTTGCTGAGGTGATGCACTATTTTTCAGACTAAGAAAATCCCATCAATTTTATGATTAAAATGATAGATTTTTTAACAAAAACTCTCCGATGACCTATGGCATAAAGCTTTATAGGGCAAGGATTTGCGGCTATAATTTCCAGATGAATGTGGTGGTTTATTCCATTTTGGTGATTACTCGTTTTTTAAGGTTTGATCTTAAGTAACCCGAGGAGTAAACCAAGGAATCAAAGGTTACATTTTGTAAACTTAAGTTTTTTGATCAAGCGACAAGGACAGGATCATGATAGAAAAAATTCTTTTGGCTGATTCAGGTACAGGGCATTCTGAAGAAATGCTCAAAGCGTTGATGGAAATTCCTGCGATTCAGCGGGCAAAGGTGGCTGTTTTACATGTGGTTCCTCCCCAAATCACGGCAGACGCAATGACTCAGAAGTGGGAAGAGGGGGGCAAAGTGTTAGCCAATGCCATTCAGGCGCTTAAGCTTGATCCGGGGTATGTCAGCGCTATGCTGCGTCAGGGAGATCCGAAGGATGTGGTGTTGCAAGTGGCGGATGAGATAGATGCCGATCTCATTATTATGGGCTCGCGCGGTCTAAAGCGGATTGTCTCAATCTTAGAAAATTCAGTCAGCCAGTATGTGTTTCAGCTTTCTTCGCGGCCAATGTTGCTGGTTAAAGATGACATTTACATCAAGAAAATTAATCGCGTGATGGTGGCCCTGGATAAATCTCAGGCGGCTCACGATTGTCTGAGTCTAGCGCTCTTTCTGCTGCGCGATATTCCAGGGGGGCAATTAATCTTAATTCATGTTGACCCAGATATGAGCGGTAAGGCCCACTTGCCAACCGGGGCAGGCATTGAGAAGGATCCGGTACTGGCTCCTGCGATCGCCGAGGCTAAAAAAATGGGAGTCGCCTACAAGTGTGTTGTTGATGCTGGCAAGCCCGGTGAAATTATTTGTCGTACCGCCGAGGAGTTACACGTTGATTTGTTAATGCTCGGTTCCCCCGATCGCCGCCCTTCCATTGCCAAGGGGTTACCCGATTTAGATCGGTTGCTCGGCACCTCTCTCTCCGACTATGTGCGCGTCTATGCCCCTTGCCCGGTATTATTAACTCGTACTGCCGCATAGAGGCTTTTCATGAGTGCCCTTGATCAGGCGCAGGTAACCTATGAGGGGTTTATTGAGTCGTTTCGGAGCGCTATTCTGGCTACAGTGAGTGCAGAGGGCGCTCCAGATGCTAGCTATGCCCCCTTCGTTGCCGATGCAGCCAAAAATTTCTATATTTTTGTGAGTGGTCTATCGAGCCATACGGTCAATTTGTCAGCCACCCAGCGCGCTAGCATTCTCTTTATTGATGATGAAGCGCAAACTACGGAGATTTTTGCCCGACGGCGCCTATCCTATGCCTGTGTTGCCCGGCTATTGCCCCGAGACACGCCTGAATGGGAGGCGATCGCGGATCAATTTCAGCAAAAGTTTGGCGATCTGATTGAGACTCTGCGCAACTTGTCAGATTTTCGCATTTATCAACTGACTCCTGAATCGGGTCGGTTTGTCTTAGGTTTTGGGCAAGCCTATCAAATTGATGGAAACAGTCTTGGGCAACTCAAACCAGTTCGCGGTCGCTAACCCCTTTCATGGATGACTAGGGTAGATTGGATCTAGTCATCTCATTTTGATACCTCCATGCCTTCCCTACCCTTGGCATCTGAGCGTCTTCTGTTTACACCAGCAACGCCAGCGGCCCATGCGATTCCGACAATTTTTGCTTTTCCAAATGAGTACAGTGTTGGCATTACTAGCCTGGGTTATCAGGTGGTCTGGGCAATGTTGGCCAGTCGTTCGGATGTGCAGGTCAGTCGTCTGTTTACCAATGGGCAGGAGTCTCTGCCTTCTGATCCGGAGCTATTGGGTTTTTCCCTTTCTTGGGAATTAGATTATGTTAACGTGCTGAATTTACTAGAAGCATTAGAGCTTCCCTTATATTCCCGCGATCGCCAGGCATCTTCCTCTTTTCCTCTGGTATTTGGGGGTGGCCCAGTGCTGACGGCTAACCCAGAACCCTTTGCTGATTTTTTTGATGTCATTTTGCTGGGAGACGGGGAACGCCTGGTGGGAGACTTCATTGAAGCTTACAAGCTGGTTCGGGGAGCGGATCGGGCCACTCAGCTCCAGCATCTTGCCCAGGTTAGTGGCCTTTATGTGCCCGCTCTTTATGAAATCTGTGAGGCTGAACCCAGGGGCGGGATCACTGGGGTGCAGCCAAGTCAGCCTGGGGTTCCGGCTCTGGTAGAAAAACAAACCTATCGAGGTAGCGTACTCTCAGCTTCAACGGTGGTGACAGAAAAAGCTGCCTGGGAAAATATCTACATGGTAGAAGTTGTGAGAAGTTGCCCAGAGATGTGCCGCTTCTGTCTAGCCAGCTATTTGACACTCCCCTTTCGGGTAGCAGATGTCGAAGGTTCTCTAATCCCGGCGATTGAGCGTGGTTTGCAAGTAACGAATCGATTAGGGCTGTTAGGTGCATCGGTGACTCAGCATCCGGAATTTGAGAGCCTATTGGATTATCTGAACAAACCAGTGTTTGATGCCGTCCGTCTGAGCCTGGCATCAGTGCGGACTAATACTGTAACGCCCAAACTTACGGAAACGCTGGTTAAACATGGGGCCAAGTCCATCACGATTGCGGTCGAAAGTGGTAGCGATCGCCTGCGCCACGTCATTAACAAGAAGCTCGATAATCAGGAAATTATCCAGGCCGCCATTCACGCGCAGGCTGGTGGCCTGAGTCACCTGAAGCTTTATGGCATGGTGGGGCTACCCAGCGAGGAAAGAGAGGATCTAGAGGCTACCGTAGCAATGTTTGAAGCCATCAAAAAGGCAGCACCGGGTCTGCGATTAAGCTTTGGGTGCAGCACGTTTGTACCAAAGGCCCATACACCATTCCAGTGGTTTGGGGTCAATAAACAGGCAGAAAAGCGGCTACAATTTCTACAAAAGCATCTACGACCTCTAGGGGTTGATTTTCGACCAGAGAGCTACAACTGGTCAGTGGTTCAAGCTTTGATTTCCCGGGGCGATCGCCGCCTTGCCAAACTGCTAGAGCGCACCCGCCACTATGGAGATACTCTGGGCAGCTATCGTCGTGCTTTTAAGGAACTGCAGGGAACCTTACCCGATTTAGAAACCTACGTTCACTCGTACTGGCAACCAGGGCAACCACTCCCCTGGAATCATTTACAAGGGCCTTTACCAGAAGCCACCCTGATCAAACACCTGGATATGGCTAAAGCTCACTTCTCTCCCAACCACACCCTAGCCTGGCGTGGCTGATTTTGGGGATGAATTAGACGACGAATTTACCCCCTCACTTTCACCAGCATCGGCTGCCGTTACAAAACCCGCTATGCCCAGAAACTGGCGCAGGTGATGCAGATAAGTGGAAGCATCTTCCAGCATAGGAAAATGGGCTGTATTGGGGATTTCGACATAGGCGATCGCATCACTCAAAGCTGCGGCTGCGGTACCCATCCGAGCCGGAATAATCCTATCGTAGGTGCCTGCAATCAACAGAGTTGGCACTGTAATTTTGGCGTATTCCTGGGGCATTACCTCTGTTGCTTTTTTACTAACGCAAGTAAAAATGGTGCCCAGAGCTGCCTCCTCGTTTGCCATTAAGAAATCATTGAGAAAACTGCGACTAATCGAGCCTGGAAGCGGGCGGTGTAAGAACCGTTGCATAAACAAACGATCCATCCAGGGTAAACCGTACAACCAATGAGGGCGGAACTTTACCACATATCCACCAAATCGATAAAAAGCGGCAAAGGCTTTTTCGTCATATTCAAAAATGCCATTGCAGGTCAGAACCGCCTTCTCAACCTGATGGGCGTAGCGATTTAAGAAAAATACCGCGATGGAGGCTCCAGCAGAGTGGGCGTTTAGACAAATGTGTAGAACTCCCAGGTGAGCCAGAAGCTCTGCCAGATCCTCGGCATAGGTTTCTAACTCATAGCTGTAGGGTTTATCTGGCGGTGGTTGCGGTGGCTGGTTAGAACGACCAAATCCACGCAGATCATAGAGGAGACAATCATAAGTATCAGCGATCGCCCGTGCCGTGCTTTCCCAATAACGAGCTGAACCACCCCAACCATGGATAAACACCATTACCGGCTTGCCAGAAGGTTCTGCTTGGCCCGATGCGGTAATCCACTCGTAGTAATGAGGATAACCATGAACAGCAACGAACGGCATAACCAGAGGCACTCATTAATCACATAAATTTGGAAATAAATCGGAGGAATGCCATTACCGTAGCGGCAGCCATTGCCCAAGAAAGCTCATTAAGCGGACTCTGGCTTAGGAATTGAAGAAGGATGCAGTAGTAACTCTGCTGTAGAGCGTTTTTCAACCATTTCACGGGTGATCATACAGCGGGTCACGTCCTTGCGGGAAGGCAACTCATACATCACATCCAGCATTAACTCTTCCACAATGCTGCGCAGGGCACGTGCACCGGTCTTACGGCGATAGGCCTCCTTCGCGATCGCTCGAATCGCGTCGGGGCGAAACTCCAGCAGCACATTATCCATCTTCATTAGCTTCTGGTACTGCTTCACCAGGGCACTCTTCGGCTCCGTTAGAATCGCGGTTAGAGCATCTTCATCGAGCGGGTCAACGACTGCCATCATCGGAATCCGTCCGATAAACTCAGGAATCATGCCAAATTTCACTAAATCATCCGGCTCGAGATGTTTCAACACATCTGCCGTGCGCTTCTCTTTTGAGTTATTGTCTCCCGGTTGAATAAAGCCAATTGACTTCTTACCAATGCGCTGCTCAATTTGCTTTTCTAAGCCAACAAAGGCACCACCGCAAATAAAGAGAATGTTACTGGTATCAATTTGAATGCAATCTTGATAGGGATGCTTACGCCCTCCCTGGGGAGGGACATTTGCCACAGTCCCTTCCAACATCTTTAGCAGCGCTTGCTGTACCCCTTCCCCTGAAACATCGCGGGTAATGGAAGGATTTTCACTTTTTCGAGCAATCTTATCAATTTCGTCAATGTAAATGATGCCACGCTGGGCTTCCTCTACATCCAGATCGGCGACCTGCAGAAGACGCAGCAGAATGTTTTCAACATCCTCACCCACATAGCCGGCCTCAGTCAGTGTGGTCGCATCAGCAACCGCAAAGGGAACATCTAGAATCTCCGCTAGAGTCTGGGCCAACAAAGTCTTACCGCAGCCCGTTGGCCCAATGAGTAGAATGTTAGACTTTTGTAACTCGACATTGTCATCGGAGGTAGGCTTACCGTTCGCTTTCGATTGGGCAAAGCTCAGTCGCTTATAGTGATTGTAAACAGCGACGGAGAGGATCTTTTTAGCCTCATCCTGACCGATGACATACTCATCTAGATATTTCTTAATTTCTCTCGGCTTCGGAATTTGATTGAGTGCAATGTTCACCGATCGCGTCTTGCGTTTTTCGGGCACTTGCTCCCTTCGAGGCACTGGATGAGGAGCGGCAGCACTAGAATCAAACAATTCCTCATCCAGAATTTCGTTACATAAGTCAACGCATTCGTCACAAATGTAGACTCCCGGACCAGCAATCAACTTGCGGACTTGCTCCTGGGATTTGCCACAAAAGGAACATTTAAGATGGGAGTCATACTTAGACATAAATGCCTCACTCTTTAGACTGCAACAACAGGCTCTCCAGCTTTGGGAAGACTCTGTCGAGAAATCACCTGATCAATCAAGCCGTAATCTTTTGCCTCTTGAGCAGACATAAAAAAGTCACGCTCAGTATCAGCTTCAATGCGTTCTAGAGGCTGGCGGGTGTGAAAAGAGAGTAATTCATTTAACTTGCGCTTATGGTAAAGAATTTCCCGTGCTTGAATTTCGATATCCACCGCTTGCCCTTGAGCACCCCCCAAAGGTTGGTGAATCATAATTCGGGAACTGGGAAGAGACATCCGCTTACCAGACGTTCCTGCGGCCAGTAAGAATGCTCCCATACTAGCAGCCAAACCAAAGCAGATGGTGACCACATCACAACGAACTTGCTGGATAGTGTCGTACATCGCCATACCCGCTGTAACCGAACCACCCGGAGAATTAATATAAAGCTGAATATCTTTTTCCGGATCCTCAGCTTCTAGAAACAAGAGTTGCGCCACAATCGAGTCGGCAACTTCATCGGTCACCTGAGTTCCCAGGAAAACAATCCGCTCACGCAGCAGGCGAGAGTAGATGTCAAAAGCGCGCTCACCACGCCCCGATTGTTCTACAACCATAGGAATCATGGCTCTAGCAGACGACGCATAAAAGCTAAAATCGGCCTGGCTAGAAATAGTGGAATAAGAGGAACGGGATTCAACAACCATAGGTCGGTTTCGCTGCAAACATCAAGGTCAAGGGAAGTGAACTGTTGCCAGGCAACAATCGTTTACTTGCCCTTTGCTTATTATTATGCCCTAACTAGACAGATAGCTGGGATAAACCCCTTTAAGACACTGCTCGGTTATTCTAATCGTTGCAGTGAGAATTAGGGCAGATTTTCAATAAATTTTCAGCCGTTTGTTAAATGGCGATGTCGTGCTCGTTAACGAGAAAGACCAATCAGGGGAAACTATTAACCTTGCCTGTGGGAGTGAGTTCTTTCCCCCTGATGCCAGTTTCCAGGACTCGGGCGATCGCCCTAGGCGTTGTCTGAATCAGCGGTTTCTGACTTTGTGGCTTTTTTCCCCTTTTTGCCCTTTGTTTTAGATTCCTCTCCAGAAGATTCTTCAGCGCTAACGGTGGCGACCTGAACGTCCTCGCTGGCCGGTTCAGCATCTGTCTCCGGGGCAGCTTCTTCTGCTATGTTAGCCGGAGCGTTTGCGGGGTTATCTGGGGCTGCTAACCCTGCCACAGCATTGACTGCGATCGCATCGGTGGCGGCAGGCGTCTCATCTGCTCCATCTGCGGTCGATGAAACCGTTTCCTTGAGATCTTCCTGGGTCGCATCTTCCTCGGTCTCAGTTGGCGTGAGAGTGCCTTCGGGAACCAGCTCAATAGTCGTATTTTCAATCAGCCAGTCAACAATTTTCTGCTTGAGGAGTTCCTCTGTCACGACCTCCTTCAACCGATCTTGGTCAATCTCGGAGGTGTCCTGTAAATCCTCCAAGATTTCATTCATGCGCTCAGTCGTTTCAGCTTCGGTAACTTCAATCGCCTCAAGTTTGGCAATTTCACCGAGCGCCAGGGTGCGTTTAATTCGGGCGATCGCCTCTGGGCGAATTTCCTGTCGGAGTTTAGGAATCGTTTCCTGATTAAAGATCTGACGGATATCCATCCCCCGATTCTGCAGCTCAACCGCCGTTTGATTAAGCATGTAGTTAGATTCTTGTTCAATCAAAGTTTCGGGCAAATCCACCTCAACTTGATTGAGCAACTCGTCTAAAATCGCCCGCTCTTTATTGGCTTTTGTTTTTTGCTGGGCTTCTTCCTCAAAGCGCTTCTCAAGGGATTCTCTCAGTTCTGCCAGGGTCTCATAGTCACTGACATCCTGGGCAAAATCGTCATCCAATTCCGGTAGTTCTTTCTCCTTCAATTCCTTCAGGGTAACGGTAAAAACCGCCGTTCTACCGGCCAGGTTGGCAACCGGGTAGGATTCGGGAAACTTCGCCTCTACATCCTTGGTTTCACCAGGAGTCATGCCAATGATGCCGCTAACAAACCCCTCGACAAACTGTCCTTCTTGTAACACCAACTGAAAATCTTGCGCCTCATTCCCAGCAAATTCTTCTGGCTCTTGACCTACCTCAGTCGGAGACAACACTCCTTTGAAATCCACAACAACCGTATCTTTCGCTTGGGCGGGTCGGTTCTCAACGGGCACCAAAGTGGCAACTTGCTCCCGATAGGTTTCTAAAACCTGATCGACACGACTGGGGTCATAGAGTACTTCCTCCGCCTTAACAGCCAGACCTTTGTATTGCTTCAGGCTGACCTCGGGGTGAACATCCACTGCTGCAGAAAAGGTGAGGGGGCTGCCTGGCTCAAATTTTTGAATTAATTCCTCAAAGGAGGAGACTAATTGTAGATTGCCAATCGCTTTAATCCCCTCTTGCTTGAGGGCGGCTTGTAAGCTGTCATCGATCAGGTCTTCTAGGGTTGCTGCTTTCAACCCAGCCACGCCAAATTGCTGCAAAATTACCTGTCGGGGCACTTTACCCTTGCGAAACCCCGGAATATTTGCCTGCCGCATAAACTTTTGAACCGTCTGTTCATAGGCTTTTTGAGAAGTTTCAGCGGGGATTTCAATTTCTAAACCGATTTGACTAGCGGGGAGCTTTTCCTGCGTGACTTTCATTGCTTGGTATTTGCTTGTATGGATAGACGACAGCTCGATTGCACGGTGGAGTTATTTGCGATCGCAAGGTAGGTGCAAACATTGCAATATGCCATGGTAACTGATCCAGGATAGGCCATGGGGATGTTTTCCGTGAACTTAATGATCCGCCTCAGATAACGCGCCTGCCCTGGCTAATGGCTGCCAACTTAAGAGCTGTTGTCTATTCACATCGATATTGATCTGCATTGATCCGTAGGATGGAACAAAATCGGCTAAGATCTTAGAACTTAATTTACTCAGTATTTATCAGTGTCCCCTCATTTCAGGTTCAGGGCGTTTTACGCATTCAAGGGCACGGTTTGACTACAATGTGGCTTAGTTGAATTTTACTAAATCGTGTTGAGAGAGGATAAGCTCAGGGGTTAGTCAGGGTGGAGTCAGCCACTATTATTTCGACCAGGATCCCTTGTGATGGGGTTTTAACCCACTTCGTTGGGGCTAGTCTAGGATTGCATTCAGGAAAAATTGTATTCAAGATGAAGTGCAGCAGTAAGCCGTTGTTTTTTGAGTTTTTAGGATAGCCCGCTAGGGTATTTTCCTGTGGGGTATGGCCCGGCTGGGTTCAGCGATGCTTAAAGGCCTTAACCCGAGCAGGTTAACCCGTTAAAAGTTTTAACTTTTAAGACCCCTTTATCATTTTTGTTAACGCTGGTTTGACCCACTTTTAAGATTGGTGGCATTCTATTGAGTCAGGAGGATATTTAGATTGACGAAAACCTACCGGGTGGCTATTCTGGGTGCGACGGGTGCCGTTGGCACAGAGTTACTGGCTCTGCTTGCCGAACGCCATTTCCCTCTAGCAGATCTAAAGCTGCTGGCTTCGCCTCGCTCCGCTGGACAAACCCTGAATTTTATGGGGAATGAATTGCCAGTGGAGGCAGTAACAGCTGAGTCTTTTAACCATGTCGATCTGGTTTTGGCATCGGCAGGTGGCTCGACTTCCAAGGTTTGGGCCGAGGCGATTGTTGCGGCTGGCGCAGTTATGATTGATAACTCCAGTGCCTTTCGGATGCATCCAGATGTGCCCCTAGTCGTTCCTGAGGTTAACCCCCAAGCCGCCGCCACGCACCGGGGCATCATTGCCAACCCGAATTGCACAACGATTTTGATGGCTGTAGCCATTTACCCTTTGCATCAGGTGCAGCCGATTCGGCGAATTGTCGCTGCGACCTATCAATCGGCGAGTGGGGCTGGGGCCCGAGCAATGGAAGAAGTTAAGCGGCAAGCGGAGGCTATTCTGAAAGGAGAACCTCCCATCACTGAGGCTTTTCCTTACCCTCTAGCATTTAATCTCTTTCTCCATAACTCCAAGCTAGATGCGGCGGGCTATTGCGAAGAAGAGATGAAAATGGTGAATGAGTCTCGCAAAATCTTTGGTGCACCGAATCTACGTGTGACCGCAACCTGTGTGCGGGTACCCGTACTGCGGGCACATTCGGAGGCGATCAACCTAGAATTTGATCGGCCCTTTGAGCCAAGTCAGGCACGAACCATCTTAAATCAAGCACCAGGTGTTAAGCTGGTAGAAGATTGGCAGGCAAACTATTTCCCAATGCCCATTGATGCCAGTGGCCAGGATGAAGTGCTGGTAGGACGCATTCGCCAGGATATTTCTCACCCCTGTGGATTAGACCTTTGGTTATGCGGTGATCAGATTCGCAAGGGAGCGGCTCTGAACGCGGTACAGATCGCAGAGCTACTGATTCAAAAGGGATGGGTAAAGGGGAGTGCAATCTCCTCTGAAAGACTTGAAGTCAGGTCTCTGGTTTGAAAAGGTTTTTAGCATTGATCCAGTCTGATTGATTGGATTTAGATAGCAACAGTCGTCAGCAGCGGCAGCAATCATTGTGAGAAGTGAGGGTACGGCGTGGTCGATTTTGGACGAGTTTTGACGGCAATGATTACCCCGTTTGATGCAAAAGGGGAGGTTAATTATGCGGTTGCCGAAAAACTAGCTGCCCATTTGGCTGAGAATGGCACAGATACTCTAGTGGTCTGTGGGACGACGGGCGAGTCACCCGCGCTGACATGGGATGAAGAATATGAGTTATTCCAGGTTGTGCAGCAAGCGGTGCAGGGTAAAGCAAAGATAATTGCAGGTACGGGATCCAACTCTACTGCTGAAGCGATCGCAGCGACTCAAAAAGCCGCTAAATTAGGGTTAGATGGTTCGCTGCAGGTGGTACCCTACTACAACAAGCCTCCCCAGGAGGGGCTATATCAGCATTTTCGAGCGATTTCCGAAGCGGCACCTGACTTGCCGCTAATGCTCTACAATGTGCCTGGGCGAACGGGACAAAATCTTCAACCTGAAACGGTTGCAAGGCTGGCAGAACTGCCCAATGTGGTTGCTGTTAAAGAAGCCAGTGGGAACCTGGATCAGGTCAGTCAAATTCGTCGGCTGACTGCATCTGACTTCGCTATCTACTCGGGTGACGATTCATTGACATTACCAATTCTGTCAATTGGAGGGGTCGGCGTAGTGAGTGTCGCCAGTCATCTGGTAGGTCAACCACTCCAGCAAATGATTCGGGCTTTTGTAGAAGGCCAGATTGGCGAGGCAAGCCAGCTTCATCTCCGACTATTTCCGCTATTCAAGGCTTTATTTGCAACGACAAATCCCATCCCCATCAAAACAGCGCTTCAGCTCCAGGGCTGGTCGGTTGGCTCTCTGCGTCTGCCTCTCTCGGATGCACCATCTTCTCTGGTTGACACCCTCAAGGCGGTAATGGCAGATTTATCGCTTCTTTAACCAAGCTTTTGACAATTGAATCTTTTCCCAGGCTTCTGGCCTGTCGCAGCGAGAAGCACCGTTTGTCAATAGGTGTACCGCAGCTAAACGCTCAGTTCTTTTTCTTTTTTATATTGTTCTCAAAGGAGACACATGAGTCAAAAAACAACGTCCCCCGTTCTTAAAATTATTCCCCTCGGTGGTTTGCACGAAATTGGGAAAAATACCTGCGTCTTTGAAATTGACGATGAAATTATGCTGCTAGATGCGGGTTTAGCTTTCCCTGGGGATGGTATGCATGGAGTGAATATTGTGTTGCCCGACACTACCTATCTGCGGGAAAATCGCGATCGCATCAAGGGCATGATTGTGACCCATGGCCATGAAGACCATATTGGCGGTATTGCCTATCACCTCAAGCAGTTTGAGATTCCGGTGATTTATGGCCCCCGGCTGGCCATGTCTCTGCTGCGCGATAAACTTTCAGAGGCAGGGGTAAGCAATCGCACCAAATTGAATACGGTACAACCCCGAGAGACCGTGCGGATTGGGAAGTCTTTTCTGGTGGAATTTATTCGCAATACCCACTCTATCGCTGACAGCTTCAGTGTGGCCATTCGTACACCCGTTGGGGTAGTGATTCACACGGGTGACTTTAAGTTTGACCATACGCCTGTTGATGGCGAGCGCTTTGATCTGCAACGTTTAGCCGAATATGGTGAACAGGGAGTTCATTGCTTAATCAGTGATTCGACTAATTCCGAAGTTCCTGGTTTTACCCCCTCAGAGCGGGCGGTTTACCCTAACTTAGATCGAGTGTTTGGCCAAGCTCAGGGGCGGCTATTAGTCACGACCTTTGCCTCGTCGGTGCATCGGGTGAATATGATTTTGGAGTTGGCTAAAAAACATGGTCGTATGGTTGGGGTATTAGGACGATCCATGTTGAATGTGATTGCCCATGCTCGTAAGTTGGGCTACATCAAATGCGAGGATGATTTGTTTCAGCCCTTGCATGTGATTAATAAATTACCCGATGAAAACGTCTTGATTTTGACAACGGGTTCCCAGGGTGAGCCAATGTCTGCCCTGACGCGGATTGCCAATGGCGAACACGCCAAAATTAAGATTCGTGAGGGTGATACGGTGGTTTTCTCGGCTAATCCGATTCCTGGAAACACCATTGCCGTGGTGAACACCATCGACAAGCTGATGATGCAGGGAGCACGGGTGATCTATGGGCGCGAGCAAGGTATCCATGTATCGGGCCATGGTTGCCAAGAAGATCAAAAGTTGATGCTGGCTTTAACCAAGCCTAAGTTTTTCTTACCCGTTCATGGCGAACATCGAATGCTAGTTAAGCACAGCCAAACAGCTCAGAGTATGGGCGTTCCAGCAGAAAATATGGTGGTGATTGACAATGGCGATGTCGTAGAGCTAAGCGAAACCTCGATTCGTAAGGCGGGTCGGGTTACGGCGGGCATTAATCTGGTGGATTCTTCCCAGGGCGGAATTGTGAGCGAGACGGTGCTGAAGGAACGGCAACAACTAGCTGAAGACGGAGTAGTGACGATCGCCTTGACGGTAGACCCCAATGGGCAATTACTGGCCATGCCAGAGTTACACCTGCGCGGGGTTGTTACAACGGTGAAGAAAAAGGATTTACAGGGTCGGGTGAGAGATACGGTGGAAAAAGTGGTGAGCGATCGCTGGAGTGAATTTGCTCGCTCTTTTGATGGCAAAACCGTTGATAAAGATTGGGCGGGTCTGCAAACTGAGCTAGAGAAGGAATTATCCCGGACTTTGAAGCGCGAGTTGCAGAGCGAACCGTTGCTGGTCTTGCTTTTGCAGCATGCCGATAGCCCTGTCGAACAAAAACGTCCGATGGCGGCGATCGCCTCCTAGCGTTTCACTAAAGGAAGGTTGCCTGGTATAGCCGTCGCTATTAGAAACATGGCGACGGCAAATCAGCCTAGCCAGCATGAGTGGTTGAGCACTTGGTTTTGTCCTAAGCTTCTGACCAAAGCGATGCTCTAACCCCAGACAAAGCAGTGTACGGAGTTTTGAAGAGTTGCAAGCCTGTTCACACATTGTTTGGCAGAATACAGATATTCTGTCAGGCGAGTTGTGGTCGATTGCTTTTTACCACCCATTCCGCTGTTTACGGGAACGGTCAGAGAATAAAACGAAAGCCCATTCAAGACTCATCAACAAAGAGGTGACCAACAAAGAAGTGGCCATCGGCACCATCAATCAGTATAGAGAGCAAAGCTCATGCTGCTACTAATACAAGATCTTCAACGTAGCCGAACCTTACAGTTGGGGCGATCGCTGATGCCATTCCGTTGCTTGCTCATAGGCATAGCCCACCTGTAACACTGTATCTTCTCGGAGAACCCCACCAATAATCTGCAACCCAATGGGCATGCCCTCAGAGTCAAAGCCGCAGGGCACACTCATAGCAGGTAACCCGGCCAGATTAACGGGGATAGTCATCAAATCTACCAAATACATACTCAGGGGGTCGCTCTTGGCCCCTGCCTTAAAGGCTGTACTGGGGGCCGTTGGGCAAACCAGCGCATCCACCTGCTCAAAAGCGTGCTCAAAGTCCTGCTTAATCAGGGTTCGCACCTTTTGCGCCTTCAAGTAGTAGGCATCGTAATAGCCTGCCGAAAGGGCATAGGTGCCAATCATAATACGGCGCTTCACCTCTGCCCCAAACCCTTCTGCTCGGGTGCGCGTATACATTTCAATCAGGTTATCGCCCTCAATTCGGGTGCCATACTTTACTCCGTCGTAGCGGGCCAAGTTTGCCGAGGCTTCAGAGGGGGCAATGATGTAGTAAGCAGCAATGCCATAGCGAAAGCGTGGACAGGAAATTTCCTGAATTTCAGCACCGAGGGCTTCCAGTTGCTGAATGGCGGCTTGTACCGCTGCACCCACTTCGAGATCTAACCCGTCACCAAAGGTTTCCTGAATGACGCCAATTTTTTTGCCCTTTAAGTCGGGTTTGAGAAACTGGGTATAATCTGGGATCTCGACTTTAAGGCTGGTGGAATCCTGCGGGTCATGCCCGGCGATCGCCCCCAATAAAATTGCTGTATCTTCCACACAATTGCTAAAGGGGCCGATTTGATCCAGAGAAGAGGCAAAAGCCACCAAACCGTAGCGGGATACTAACCCATAGGTAGGTTTCATCCCAACAATGCCGCAAAAGGAAGCTGGCTGGCGAATCGACCCTCCCGTATCGGAACCCAAAGCGACCGTACATTCCCCTGCTGCAACCGCCGCCGCCGACCCTCCAGAGGAGCCACCGGGAACCCGTTCTAAATCCCAGGGATTGGCCGTGCGCTGAAACGCGGAAGTTTCAGTGGAACCCCCCATGGCAAATTCATCCAGATTGGTTTTGCCCACTATAACGGCTCCTGCATCCAGGAGTTTTTGGGTAACTGTTGATTCATAGGGCGGTACAAAATTCTGCAAAATTCGGGAGGCGCAGGTAGTCGGAATCCCCCTGGTGCAGAGGTTGTCCTTAACTCCAGTGGGGATACCCGCCAAAAGGCCAATGGTTTCCCCAGCAGCGATTTGAGCATCGACCTGGGCCGCTTGGGCCAGAGCCTGATCGGCTGTCACCTGCAAAAAACTATGGAGTCGGGGTTCGAGGGCCTGAATCCGCTCCAGGGCTGCCTGGGCAAGCTCAACGGCAGAGCGTTCTTTGTTGACCAGTTGTTGATGCAACGCGCGGATGGATTCCATGAAAACCTCTTGACTCTCTGGGAAAAATGAATGGGCAAAAGATGCAAAACCTTTAGGAACCGGTATAAGCGGCAGAGCTTGATTTCACCCCCTTGAAACCTGGAGGGCAAAAATCTTGCCAGGATGAAGCACCCTGGTCAGGGAACCAGCTCAACCCCCGAAATAGGTGTCGCACAAGGCTCCATTATAGGGTAGCTGGTTAGGGGGAAATACACCTTAGAAATACGGCAACTATTCAGCAGAGGCACCGGGTTGGGTGATAGTAAAGAACACCGCAAATCACTCAGGAACCGCTCCTGCAATGGGCAAAGGTTTTACACTAGAGAGGATGTGTAACAGCTTGTAAAGCCATGTCTTTAACCCAATCGCTGCAAACCCTTTCCCTGGGTGCGACTAACGTAACCGTTCCGGCCCTTGGCATTGGTACCTGGGCCTGGGGCGATCGCCTCTTTTGGAGCTATGGCAAAGAGTACGGTGAAACGGAGGTACGGGAAGCCTTTGAAGCCGCTCTGGCAGAAGGAGTTGCCTTTTTTGACACAGCAGAGGTCTATGGACTGGGAGAATCAGAGCGGCTCCTGGGACGATTTATGCAAGCGACCGAGCAACCCGTTCAAATTGCCACCAAGTATTTTCCTCTACCCTGGAGGCTGAGTGCTGACGCTGTTGCCGAAGCTGTAACCCATAGCTTGAAGCGGCTCCAGGTCTCAACAATTGACCTTTACCAGGTGCATATGCCCTTCGACTTTTTCATGAGTAAGCGCACTCTAATGCAAGCCCTTGCCCATGAGGTTGAGCAGGGTCGGATTCGGGCGATCGGGGTGAGCAACTATTCAGCGCAACAAATGCGGGAGGTTCATCAGTATCTGGCAGAGTACGGCATTCCCCTGGCGGTGAACCAGGTGCAATATTCCCTGCTGGCTCGCAAGATAGAAAGCAATGGTGTGATGGCTACGGCCCGTGAACTGGGAGTAACAATCTTAGCCTACAGTCCGCTGGCACAGGGTTTGCTGACAGGTAAATATGCCCCTGGCCAAGCGGTTACCCTATCGGGTGCCAGACGCCTTGATCCGCGCTTTAACGAAGTCGGTCTCCGCAAAATTGCCCCTGTCCTCACCCTTTTGCAAAAACTGGCAGTTGCCCACGATCGCACCCCCGCTCAGGTGGCCCTGAATTGGCTGATTGCCCAAGGTAATGTGATCCCCATTCCAGGGGCAAAGACTGCTAACCAGGCATGTCAAAATGCGGGTGCTCTGGGCTGGAGTCTAACCCCTGAGGAAGTCGCCGAGTTAGACGTGGTTAGCCTGCCGTGGAAGTAAATCGCACCAGGAACCCTGGGAATGGTCTAAACGCCGCAGATGCTCCTGGCTCTCTCCTTACTGTGCCCAGTCAGCAGTAATCTGGATATTGAGCACTTTGACCAAAAACGCCCAGCGATCGCTAATTTCCTCAATCATCTTTGCCGTCGGCTTGCCAGCCCCATGCCCTGCCTTGGTCTCAATTCGAATCAGGACAGGAGCACTGCCTCGGTGAGCCGCTTGCAACGCCGCAGCAAACTTAAAGCTGTGGGCTGGAACCACGCGATCGTCATGGTCTGCCGTTGTAATCAGGGTTGCTGGGTAAGCGGTACCTGGCTTCAGGTTGTGCAGCGGCGAATAGGCGTAGAGCGCTCTAAACTCCTCCGGGTTATCGGGTGAGCCATACTCTGAAGTCCAGGCCCAACCAATTGTAAACTTGTGAAACCGGAGCATATCCATTACTCCGACAGCAGGTAACACCGCCCCAAACAAATCAGGACGCTGAGTCATGCAGGCTGCCACCAGCAAACCGCCATTACTTCCCCCAGAAATGGCCAGATGCTGAGGCGAGGTGTAGCGCTGGGCAATCAGCCACTCGGCAGCCGCAATGAAATCATCAAAGACATTCTGTTTGTTTAACTTCATCCCAGCCTGGTGCCATTCTTCGCCATACTCTCCCCCTCCACGCAAATTGGACATGGCGTAGACTCCACCCATTTCCATCCACACCAAGTTGCTTACCGAAAAGGTCGGAGTCAGGGAAACATTAAAACCCCCGTAACCATAGAGCAACGTTGGGTTGTTGCCATCCAGAACTAGGCCCCGCTTATGGACAATAAACATTGGCACCCTAGTGCCATCCTTACTCCGGTAAAAAACCTGCTTGGTTTCGTAATCCTCAGGGTTAAAGCGCACCTCTGGCTTACGAAAAACCGTACTTTCTCCCGTCACCAGGTTATAGCGATAGATAGTAGCGGGCGTGGTAAAGCTGGTGAAACTATAAAACGTTTCTGTGTCATGGCGCTTGCCGCTAAATCCACTCACAGAGCCAATCCCTGGAAGATCAACATCCCTGACGAAGGTTCCCTCCAGGCTAAAAATTTTCACCTGATCATAGGCATCCTTGAGATAGGAAGCAACAAACTGATGGTTCAAAACACTCACACTCTGGAGCGTTTCCTCCCTTTCGGGAATCAGTTCTCGCCAGAGGGCGCGATCGGGTTGGGTGATATCAACAGCAATCACTTTGCCACGGGGCGCATTGAAATCAGTGCGTAGCCAAAAGGTCGTACCTTCATTATCAATAAAACTAAACTCGGCCTCAAACTGGTTAATTAGTTCCACCACGGGTGCATTGGGCTGAGTCAAATCCTTATAAAACAGGAGATTGCGAGAATCGGTACCCAACCAGACTGTAATGATCAGGTAACGGCCATCTTCGCTAACACTTCCACTAAAGCCCCAATCCTGATGGTCGGGCCGCTCGTAGATCAGGGTATCCTCTGATTGCGGGGTTCCCAGACGATGATAATAGAGCTTTTGGAAGTAGTTCACTGCTTCCAGCCGGGCTTGCTCATCGGGTTCGTCGTAGCGTGAATAGAAGAAACCTTGATTATCTGCTGTCCAGGAGGCTCCGGAAAATTTGACCCAGCGAATATCGTCAGCCAAGTCTAAGCCGGTTTCGACATCCCGCACCTTCCACTCTTGCCAGTCTGAACCCGATTGAGAGAGACCATAGGCCAATAATTTGCCATTATCACTCACGGCGATACCGGCCAGGGCAACGGTACCATCTTCCGACAGTTGATTAGGATCCAGCAAAACCCTAGGGGCATCCTCTAGATTTTTCAGGGTGTAGAGAACACTTTGGTTTTGCAATCCATCATTTTTGAAGTAAAAGTAGCGGCGGTTTTCCTGACAGTCAGGGTTATGGTCTTGATCTCCCGACTTAAAAGGCACTCCGTAGCGTTCAAAGTTCCACAGTTGGGTAAGACGTTGATAAATTTGCTGCCTGGCTGGCACCTGTCTTAGAAACTCAGAAGTCAGAGCATTTTGGGCTGCAATCCAGCTTTTTGCTTCGGTAGAGTCAGGGTTTTCTAACCAGCGGTAAGGATCGGCAACTTCAACCCCGTGGTATAAGTCAACCTGAGGAACAGTAGGGGCTAGAGGATATTGGAACGGAGATAGCGTCATAGCGTTGAGGGGCAAGTTACTTAATCCATAGTGCCAGAGCAGGACAACCAGGGCACTCAGCCAAGCCAAAAAGATGTGCTTTTTCACAGAAAGAAGAAATAACACAGAAGCTAAGTGAACCGTCGCCAAGGCCAGAATCAGAGGTTTCCCTAGGGAAAATCCTGCGATTTGAGCTGAACTTGGCGTTAGGAGCTAGACCGCTTTTCAGTCCAGACAAGTTGGCTTATAGCTGCCGCCAAAACAATTAGGACGTTGAAAATAAGAAGAGTCTTGAGGGCTGCACCCCCCATCTAGGGGTTTCCCCCTGCACCCCGTC
>Ga0272446_1001059_pt1 | contig 41223 bp, 34 predicted proteins | sample YNPCB0061_FD_194587 | JGI IMG/M metagenome (GOLD analysis project Ga0272446, IMG submission 194587) | Hot spring microbial mat communities from Yellowstone National Park, WY, United States - YNP-CB-006-1 | ecosystem: Environmental > Aquatic > Thermal springs > Hot (42-90C) > Sediment | place...
GCCGCATCGCTCAGTTGATTCAAAAGAATTTCAATCTGACCCCCAAGGGGATCATCGAAAAGCTACAACTACGGCGGCCCATCTTCCGCGAGACGGCCCGGCATGGTCACTTCGGCCGCGAATTGCCAACCTTTACCTGGGAAAGAACTGACATGGCCGAGACGCTCAAAGCGGCCGCTCGGGCGTAAAGGGATGGTAACGAGACGAAGAACAATCCGCCGGCTGACACTGGCGGCTCGCCGGAACTCGCGTCTGTAGAGAAGATACCGCCGGCTCGTCGCTGGGGTTCGATCCAGCAAAGACACCGGCGGCTCGCCTGCTCGACAGAGATGGTTGAAGAGTCACTGGTCACTTTTGATCCAGGAACTTCAGGAATGCCGGGATGTCGGCTGGGTCGATGATTCCTTTGTTCATGCCGAAGCGATCGACCACTTCAAAGCCGTTGTTGGTTGGCCGCAGCAGGGCATACAGAGGCAAGGCATCGCTTTGGAAAATCTCCGAACGCAACTTCACCGTGCCGGCCACATCGGGTAGTTGCCGCACCCCCGCGGGAAGCTGATCGGCATAAAGTTGGACCAGGACATGCTTGGCGAAGCGTTCCTGGATCTCGGGCCGACTAAAGATGTTGCGTTCGTTAAGTTTGCAGTTGGTGCAGTTGATGCCGGTGAAATCGAGGAAGACGAGTTTTTTCTCGGCTCGAGCGCGGGACAACCCCTCCTGAAGGTCCGTGAACCAGGGTTGTTCCTTGGCGTCGCCGGAACCGCCCCCGGACTTTTTGCTCGGCTCGGGCAACAAAAAACTATCCACCCAGCCAAAGACAATCCCCTTGCTTGGCAGGTCGGCATCCTTCATGGGGAAGATGCCCGGCACTAGGTATAGCCCCAGGCTTAAAAAGCCCAGCGCAAATAGGCTACGCGGCACCGAGAGCGTCTCGGGCACGTCATGGTCGTGCGGCAGGCGAAACAGGCCGAACAGATACAGCGCGCAGGCCACACACAAACCGACATACATCGCCATGCACGCCGAGTAGCTGAAGAACGAGCCAGCCCCATACAACAGCAACTCCCCCGAACGCAGGAACTTGACGGCAGCGGCCAATTCCAGAAACCCCATGACCACCTTGACCGAGTTCATCCACGAGCCGGCTCGAGGGAGCGAGCGCAACATCGTCGGAAACAGTGCCAGCACAAAGAAGGGCGAGGCAAACGCTACACTAAAGGCCACCACCGAGACCACTTTGCTGAGCAGGTCCGTCTGTGTGCCAGCCTTGAGAGTTAGGAAGCCGCCGTAGATCGGGCCAACACAAGCGAAGCTGATGATGCTGAAGGTCAGGGCCATGAAAAAAACGCCCACCAGGCCGCCCTTGTTCTCGCCCGAGGCCGTCCAATCTTGCAGCCACGAGGGCAGCGTGATGTCGTACCAGCCGAGCAGGCTCAGAGCGAAATAAACAAACAGCAAGGCCAGGGCAAAGTTGGTCAGCGGATGGTTGATGACCGCGTTGAGCACCTGCACCAGCGCTAGACCACCCAAAATCAACACCAAAGCAATCGTGCTGCTATAGATCAACGCCATCCCCACGGCGCTGCCTTGCTTGGCCTCGGCCTGCTTGAGGAAGTAACTCACCGTGATCGGGATCATCGGAAAGACACACGGCGTCAGCAGCGACAGAAAACCGCTCAACAGCGCGATGGCGATGGGTCGCGCCCACAGGGGCAACCAGGAAAACTCCGCCGTCTCCGAGGCCTCTGCCGTCTTTTCAGCGGGGTCGCCATTGGGGGCGGGTGGCGGCGCGGGAGCATCCGCGTTGGGCGGCGAGAGGACTTGCGGCGGCGGGGCCGTGGTCAGACGCTGGCTTATATTCACGGGCGGAGCAAGCGGCTCTTCGCCGCTGATCTCGACCTCGAAGGACAGGTCGTGCTTTTCTTGGATGCACGAAGACTTGCACACTTGCAAATCCAATTGATATCGCAGCGTGTGCTTGCCTGGCTTGGCGTCGGGTGCGACGAACACCTCCTGCGTCCAGGTGAAGGGGCCCTGGTGCTGCATCTCCCAACCCAGTCCCGAGCCGATCTCTTTCCACTTTGGCGGACTCTCCCGCAGCGGATAGAGCGGCACGAGCCCCGCTGAAGCCGCCACCGTGATCTTGGCCAGTTGCCCGGCGGCTTGGTCCTTGCCGCGTTGGGTGGCTGGGTAGGTATACCAACCCTGCTGGGGCGTGCCAGCCAGCACGACGAGAAACGTCTCACCACGCCGAACGGTTGCCTTGCCATTGGCTTGATTCAGAGGCGAGAAAGGCTCGGCGGCCTCGATGCGCACCTGGAAGACCACTTTTTTGCTTGTACCGGGCAATTCTGCGAACAGATCGTCCGAGGGACCGGCCAGCCAGGCGAACAGCAACAATTCTAACATCTCTTTACTCCTTGGAGTTGGCCGAAGACACCGATTGAGGCGCTTCGACCCCACGCAGGCGCAAGGTCGAGAGCTTCTTGGTTTTGAGATCGACGACGCGAATCCGGTGGGCGTTGGTGTCGGCGACGTACATTTTGCCACCGGCAATATGCAAGCCGCCCGGCTCGTTAAACAACGGGGTAGCCAGCCAGCCGGGTTCTTCGCCTCCTAGCCACGTCTTGACTGTCCGCGTCCGTGGGTCGAGTGTCTTGATCTTGCTGTTGTAGGTGTCGGCAATGTAGATCAGGCCATCGTGGTAGGCGACGCCCAAGGCGTGCTGCAGCTTGACCTCGCGGCCAGTGCCGTCCTGATCGCCAAAGTAAAACAGATCCTCGCCTACTAGGGTGGTGACGCTGCCGCGGCCGGTCAGGGGGACGGCCCGCACGGAGGAGGTTTCGCTGTCGGCGACGTACAACGTCTTGCCATCGCTGGTCAGGCCGCTGGGCTGGGCAAAGCGCGAGCGATTGAGCGGCCCGTCGATCAGGTCCTCGCCCCCATCCCCAGCGTAGGCGGCTATGGTATTTTTCTTGAGGTCCAGGAGCCAAATTTGGTGATGGCCGGCCATAGCGATGAACAGGCGGTCGTCGTGGAGCAGCAGATCCCAGGGACTATTCAGGGCGATCTTGCGGGCGGGGCCGTCGCCCTCGCGGTCACGGCCTTGTTCGCCGGTACCTGCTACGGTGGACACGATCTGCTTCTTGAGGTCCAGGGCACGGATGAGATGATTCTTGCGGTCCGCCACATACAGCGTGTCGCCTCTTAGGGCCATCCCTTGGGGATCGTTGAATTGGGCCGTGGCAAAACTGCCATCCTTGTAGCCCGATTCGCCGCTGCCGGCAATGGCAATCTTCTGGCCGTTCAAATCGGTAATCACGATGCGATGATGCGTGCTGTCGGCGATAAACAAGCGATCGGAGGGCGGATCGGCCAGCACCTTGCCGGGGAAGAACAGGGGACTTCCTCCCTCGCTGAAGCGGGCCAATTCAAACTTCATGGGCCGGGTGTTCAGGGTCTTTTTTGCCTTGTGGATACGGATTTGGCGTTGGATTTCGCGATCGAGTTCTTCGTATTGCCCCTCACCGGATTCGGCATAGACGATGGTGCCCTCGGGGTCGATCATGACAATGGTCGGCCAGGCCCGTGCCCCGTAGGCGGTCCAAATGGTTTTGTTGGCGTCATTGACCACGGGGTGGCTAATCTCGTAGCGGAGAATGGCCTTGCGGATGCTCTCGTTGGATTTTTCCGAGTCGAACTTGGGCGTGTGGACACCGATCACTACCAGTTCATTGGGATACTTTTTTTCCAGCTTGTCCAGATCGGGCAAGATGTGAATGCAGTTGATGCAGCACAAGGTCCAGAAGTCCAGAATCACAATCTTGCCGCGTAGGTCGGCCATTTTGAGTGGCCCCGCGGTGTTGAGCCAACCGGCAGCTCCCTCGAACTCGGGAGCTTTGAAGACGCGTTGTTGGCCCTGCACGGTCGAGGGCTGCTTGAGCAAGAGCATCAGAGCCACCACAGGCACGAGGAGCAGGGCCAAAGGCCAAAGGCGAGAAAGGGGCATAGACAACCTCCGTCTTGAGGGGGCCAACGATTGTTCCTGATTATTGTAAGCCTGTGGAAGCGGAACACCAGAGGCGAGAAGAGTCCGGGCAGGTTCGGGGCAAGAGTTGGCCTTGGCGCTGGGCGGATTTAGTGTACAATTGTATCAACAGGAGACCCAGCCACCTGTCCCTCTTGAGGTCGTCCGCATGATGAAGCCACCTGCCGTGAATCCTTCTACCACCGCTCTGTCTGCCCCGCGACGCCCCACAACCGATGAACTGCTGACCTCTCGTGAAGTCGCTCGTCGCCTCGCCATCAGTGTCCGCACGCTCTTTCGTCTCGTGCGTGCCGGCAAATTCCCCGAGCCGGTACGCTACAACCGACGTTTGGTGCGCTGGAAAAGCGAGGTGGTCGCTATGTACATCCAACAGCTTTGAGAGGGCGCAGCCGCACGCAAGGGGGTTGGCTCCTCTGAGTTGCTCCTATCTGAATGCGTGCCACGGGCGGGACTCTTTCGCCTGCGGGGGGGCGTTTTCTACAATAGCTCCTGATAAGGATTCACTCAGGGGCGAATTCTCCAATGTCTTCCCACTACGTCCCCCAGACGCGGGTTCCTACCCTTGTTTTCCCCACCAGTGTTCAGGCGGCTCGCCACGTCGCGCTCATGATTGAAAGCCTCATCCGTCAGAATAACTCGGCCGGCCGACCCACCGTCCTGGGGTTGCCTACCGGCTCGACGCCCGTGAGCCTGTATCGCGAACTGATTCGTTTGCACAAAGAGCAGGGGCTGGATTTCTCACGGGTCATCACCTTTAACCTGGATGAATATTATCCCATGCCCGGCGACGATCCCCATAGCTATCGCCGTTGGATGTTCGAGACCTTCTTTGATCATGTGAATATCGACCCGCGTAACATCCACATCCCCGATGGCATGGTGCCTTTGGCCGAGGTCGAAGATTTTTGTCTGCGTTACGAACAAAAAATTCGCCGCGCCGGTGGCATCGACCTGCAAATCCTGGGCATCGGTCGCACCGGCCACATTGGTTTCAACGAACCGGGTAGCACGCGGCACAGCCGCACCCGCCTGGTGACGCTCGACCCGGTGACGCGACGCGACGCGGCCAGTAGCTTTTACGGCGAAGACAACGTGCCCCATCAAGCCATCACCATGGGCGTGGGCACCATCCTGGAAGCCAAAAAAATCGTGCTGATGGCCTTTGGCGAGCATAAGGCCAAAATCGTGCAAAAAGCCGTCGAAGGCCCCGTCACCGAAACGGTGACGGCCACGTTTTTGCAGCAGCATAGCGACGCGACCTTTTTGCTGGACGAGGCGGCCGCCGGCGAATTGGCAGCGATCGCTCGGCCGTGGGAACTCGGGCCGATCCAGTGGACGCCATACCTCATCCGCAAAGCGGTGATCTGGCTAGCACTGAAAGTGAACAAGGGGCTATTAAAGCTGTCCGACGACGACTACCGCGACCACGAACTGTATGAACTGCTGCGTGAGTACGGCCCGGCCAGCCGACTGGGCCAGCGTGTCTTTGAGGAGTTGATGGCCACCATCTGCCATCGCCCCGGGGGCACGTCGCCGCAGAGCGTATTGATCTTCAGTCCGCATCCCGATGACGATGTCATCAGCATGGGCGGGACGCTGATCCGTCTGGTCGAGCAGGGGCACAAGGTACACATCGCCTACATGACCAGCGGCAACATCGCGGTGTTTGACCACGATGCCCGGCGGTTTACCGATTTTGTGGTGGAGTTCAATCGACTCTTCGGCATCGATCATGAACAAACCGAGCGGATTCATGATCGGGTGTTGCAGTTTTTGCAAAGCAAGAAACCGGGCCAACCCGACAGCGAGGATCTGCTGCGGATCAAGGGGTTGATCCGCACCACGGAGGCTCGGGCGGCGGCCCTGGTGTGTGGTGTGCCGCCGGAGCAACTGGAATTCATGGATTTGCGTTTCTACCGCACCGGCACCATCGCCAAGGCTCCGATCCATCCGCAGGACATCGAGGACATCGTCGCTTTGCTCGAACGCTTGCGGCCCGCCCAAATTTATGTGGCCGGTGAGCTGTCCGATCCGCATGGCACGCATCGCATTTGTGCCGAGGCGATCTTCGAGGCGGTGCATCGCGTGCGTGAGAAAGGCCAGGATTTTGAGGTCTGGCTGTATCGCGGAGCCTGGGACGAATGGGAGCCGCACGAACTGGAACGCGTCGTGCCCCTGAGTCCTGAGGATGTGGAACGCAAAAAAGAGGCGATCTTCCGCCATCAATCGCAAAAGGACCGCGCCATGTTCCCTGGCAGCAGTGACAAACGCGAATTCTGGCAACGTGCCGAGGACCGCAACCGCCACACCGCTCAGTTGTTCGACAAGCTGGGCCTACCGGAGTTCTTCGCCCTGGAGGGCCTGGTGCTGTGGCGTGGCGGCCGCATCGAGTAAACCACGCGGAGCTGCCTTGTGCCGCAGTACAACCCCACCAACGAGAGGACCCGACTCTGTCCTTGATGGGGCCGGTGGCCTATCATCCCGGTAGGGTCACGCCGCCAGGGACGAGAGACGCCAACTAGGACCACCATGATCACGCCACGCACCCTCAAGGGCTTTCGCGATTATCTGCCGGCATTGATGATGCCGCGCGAACATCTGTTGGCCTGTGTGCGGCAAGTGTATCGCTCGTATGGCTTTGCCCCCATCGACACGCCGGCCTTGGAGTTCACCGAGATTTTGCTGGGCAAGGGCGGCGACGAGTCCGACAAGCAGATGTACCGCTTCCGCCACGGCGAGGACGACGTCGCCCTGCGCTTTGATCTCACCGTGCCGTTCGCCCGCTTTGCCGCCCAGCACCTCAACACCCTGGGCACGCCGTTCAAACGCTATCACCTCGGCCCCGTTTGGCGCGGCGAAAACACTCAGCGCGGCCGCTATCGCGAGTTTTGGCAATGCGACTTCGACACCATCGGCACCACCTCCAACGCCGCCGACATCGAGACAGCCCTGGTAATTCATGATCTGATGTTGGCTCTGGGCGTCGAGAATTTCGAGATTCGCCTCAACAACCGCCTGGTGCTCAACGGCTTGTTGGCCGCCCTGGGATTGGCCGACCGGGCTGGTGCCGTTTTACGCTGCCTGGACAAGCTGGGCAAACTCCCCGCCGACAAAGTTGCCGCCGAGATGGTGCACAAGGCGCAGGTGACGCCCGAGCAGGCCCAGCGGGTTTTGGCTTTGTCGCAACTGACCGGCAGCAATACCCAGATCCTCGATTGCCTCCAGGCGGAGTACGGCGACCAGCCTCAGACGGCCGAGGGGATCGCGCGGTTGCGGGAACTGCTCCACGAAGCGCAGCAGGCTGGCGTGCCCGAGAACCGGTTGCGGCTGGATCTGTCGATTGCCCGGGGTCTGGACTACTACACCGGCACCATTTATGAAACGTTTTTGCGGGGCGAGTTTGTCGATCAGGACGGGACCACCAAACCGCTCGCTAGCTTTGGCAGTGTCTGCTCCGGAGGCCGTTACGACAACTTGGCCGGCCTATACACCAAGACAGCTCTGCCCGGTGTGGGGGCGTCACTGGGGCTGGATCGCCTGTTGGCGGTGCTGGAGGTTCTCAACGTCCTGCCACAAGTCAGCACGCCCGCGCCAGTGCTGATCGTGCAGATGGAGCCGGTCATTGGTTTGTATCAGGGGCTGGCCCGACAACTCCGCGCCGCGGGCATCGGGGTCGAAGTCTACCCCGATGCCAAGAAGATCGGCACCCAATTGGCCTATGCCGATCGCAAGGGGTTCCGCGTCGCCCTGATCGCCGGCTCGCGCGAATTGGCCGAGGGCGTGTGGAACGTCAAAGATCTGGCCCGCAAGCAAGAGATTCGCACCGCCGACGTGCTGGGCACGGTAAAACAGATTCTGGCACAAGCCTAATCCGTCCCGAGGAGGCCCGATGGATCGTTCCAATCCCTACGAGGCTGCCTTTGAGGCCTATCTGCAAGCCCACCGCCTGGCCTATGTGGCCGTGGATGAAACACGCCGTGTGGCGATGGGGGATGAGCCGATTAAAACCTTGGATTTTTTGGTGTTCGCGCCGGCAGCCCGGCTGTGCATCGACATCAAAGGCCGACGCTTCCCGGGCGGTACGCCGCAACGACCGCGACGCCTCTGGGAGTGCTGGTCGTTCCGCGAGGACATCGACGGGCTGGAACGCTGGGCTCGCTTGGCCGGCGACGACTACCGGCCGTTGCTGGTGTTTGCGTACCTGTTGCATCCCGAGGTGCAATTGCCCGAGGCGACGGTGGACCTGTTCCGCTACCGCGAAGAGCGTTATTTATTTCGGGCGATTGATGTCGAAGACTATCGACAACACATGCGTGTTCGTAGCCCGCGTTGGGGCACGGTCTCGCTGCCGACAACCCACTATCGGGCTTGTGTGCGGCCGTTTCGTGATTTTACTCGTGCGATCGATGCGGAGGTGCCGTTTTGAGCATGCGTTGGCTAAAAGTGGGAATCCGGTTGGAGTCGCTCCAGTTGCCGCTGCGTCAAGCCCTGGACGAGGCCGCGCGTCTGGCCGTGGGTGGGGTGCAAATCGACGCCGTGGGCGATTTGTCGCCCAGGCGGCTGACGGAGTCCGGCCGACGTGAGCTGCGCAACCTGTTACGATCGCGCCACTTAGAACTGACGGCGTTGCATGGCCCTCTCGATGCCGGCCTGGACGAGCCAACCAACTTGCAGCCACGCATCGACTACCTGCGCGAGGTGATGACGTTGGCCTACGACCTGGGGCCGCGCCGGGTGGTGGCAGCGGTCGGCCAGGTGCCCCAAGCCGACGACCAACCACGAGCCACCCTGCACCGCGAGGCCTTGGAGGCGCTGGCCCGTCACGGCGACCGCGTCGGCACGGTCTTAGCTGTCGAGACGGGCCTGGAGTCGGGCGAAACCTTAGCCCATTATTTAGCCACGTTCGACACCGGCAGCCTGGGCGTCCACTTATCCCCGGGCAACCTGCTGCTGCATGGCTTCGACCCCAGTGCGGCCACTCGCGCCTTAAGCGGCCGCATCGTTCAGGTGCAGGCGCGGGATGTACGGCGTTCGAGTCCCAGCCGGGCCGCTCGCGAGACGGCACTCGGAGCCGGTGACATCGACTGGTTGAGCTATTTAGAACTGTTACAAGAGATCGATTATCGTGGCTGGCTGGTGGTGGTCCGTGATGAGGGCGACCGCCGTGCCGCCGATGTGCAGGCCGGTGTCCGCTTCCTCCGTCGCCTCTTGGGTCAGGAGAGCTGAGAGCAGGCCATCAGACCTCCGTTGCAACGCTCGACGCTCAGGTTGCAGCGTTTGGGGCGTCATGCGGCCGCTACGGGGCTGGATTTTGAATCTGTTCTCATGTACACTATGTGTGGAAGAAGCCGATCCTCTTCTGAACCCTTCGGAGACTCTACGCATGGCCAAAAATCTGACTCTCAAAACCCCCACCCCGCCGACCGATCTCGCTGCTCTCGCCGCTGCCCTGGCTCGGCCGTTTGACCCCAGCGAGATTCACTGGAAGCCTCAGACGGTGAGCGGCCATCGGGCCCTGGTGGTGGCCTTTGTCGATGCCCGGCTCATTCAGGATCGCCTCGATGAGGTGGTCGGTGTCATGGGTTGGCAGGATCATTACGAACCGTTGCCCGACGGCAGCGTCGTGTGCCGCTTGCAGATCCGCGTCGGCGATGAATGGATCACCAAGCAGGACGTGGGCGGTCCCTCCGAGCAGCCCGACGAGGGCGACCGCCGCAAAGCCGCCTTCAGCGACGCCCTCAAACGTGCTGCCGTGAAATTCGGCATTGGCCGTTATCTGTATCGGCTGAAGCCGCAGTGGGTGGATTACGATCCCCAGAAGCGACGCATCGTAGGCACGCCGCGACTGGTGGTCGAGGACAAGGCCCCCGCTGCCACCCGAGCCACCCCTGGGACGGCAGCGGTTCCTGCGGCCTCTCCTGCGCCCGAAGTGGAGCAGGCCAGCGCCACGCCCGTAGGGAAGATTCCCGCAGCGAAGTCCACGCCCAAGGGACTACCGCGCAATGGCGAGGAGTTGCAGCGCCGCCTGGCCCAAAAGGACGCCCAGCTGGCCGCGGAGAAGCTTTGTCAGCCGGGCGAACTCGTGCAGTTTGTCCTCGCTCAGGGCGTCAAGCAAGGCTTGGCCCCCGAACTAACTCAGTGGCAGCGCGATGCCATCCCCTTGGCCATCGAGGCTGTCAAGACGTTTGAGGCGGCACGGCGACAACCGCTGGATCAGGCGGCCTGAGCTAGCCGTTTCCGCGCCTCCCCAACCGTAGCGTCCTGCTCTCCCACCACAGCTTCGCGCAAGTTTGCCGGCGTGAGGAATTTTATAGGGTAGGCAGAGGGGGTCGGTCAAGCGACTGCCCTCTGCTTCCTAGGAGATAGGTCTCATGCTGGCTTCCTTTGTTATGGCGATCGCCCTGCTCGCGGTGTCGGTCCCTCCGGGGCCGGCTCAGGCGGCAATCAGTTTAACTTTCCGTAACGACTGTAACGTCGCGGTGGTTGTCCAGACCGGAACCATTCAACGCGGCAAGGTCCTTAACGATCAACCCTTGGTTTTACGCGTGGGCACCTCAGGCCGCGTGCCGTTCCACGGCGATAAACTGCTGCTGATCTACGAAGGCAAATCTAACCGCATCTTGCATCAAAGCGCGCTGCGCTTTCAAGGCAGTGCGGCCAGCTTTTCTATTCAGTCCGATCCGCAGAAGTCCGGCAAAGTCAAGCTGGTGCCTCTGCGAGGTGTTGGCCCCGCAGGGCCGTGAACTGCTGGCGGTCAATGGCCACAAACTGCACCCGGTCGCCCGTGCGCAGGGGAAAATAGCCCGATGCCACCTCAACCAGCGTCAGGGGGGTTCGGCCGATCAACGCCCAGCCGCCGGGGCGTGGCTCGGTATAAATGCCGGTTTGCCGACCCGTCAGGCCGACGCTGCCCGGCTCGACCCGCAGCCGGGGCGACTCACGCCGGGGTACGCCGCACAACGCCTCGGGCAGGTAGCCCAGATACGGAAAACCAGGACAAAAACCGATCGCGTAAATGGTGTAAGCTTGGGCCGTATGCAGCCGGACCACTTCGTCGCTGCTCAAGCCGGTGTGGCGAGCAACGGCGTCGAGGTCCGGCCCCAATTCGTAGCACACCGGAATCGGATGCGTCCGTGCCACATGTGCTTGTGCCTGGCCCGGCTTGATTGCTGCTAGCCAGGCCCAGACAGCTTCCAGCGAGGGCGTGTCGCGCTCGATATACACCGCCACCGCTGTGTAGGCCTGCACGACATCCAGTAACCAGGGCGGCGCAGTCTGACGAACGGCAGCGGCCCAGCGAGCCGCCGTGTCTTCGTCGGCACAGCGGGCCATCACGCCTACATCGCCGATCCATTCCAAAACAACAGCAGGCGGGGGCGAGGTCATTTCTTCTCGGGCGGCAGGGGCGGTTGGTCCTCGCCGGCCAAGTAGGCCAACAAATCGCGCACCTGGGCATCGGACCAGCCCTGCAGCTGATTCTCGGGCATCAGCGAGGTCTTTTGCGGTTCACGGCTTTCGATGTCGCTGACCCGCACGCGCACCTGCTCGGTGGGCGTCTGCACCAGCAGCACCTTGCCATCGTCGTTGCGAATCACCCCGGTGAGGACCCGGCCTCGTGTGGTACGGATCAGCGTCGTTTGATGCTCACGCGGCACGCTGGCGTTGGGATCCAGCACCTTGGTGAGGATGTATTCCGGGTTGCGGCGTTGCGAGCCGGTCAGCTCCGGGCCGATCGTGCCGCCCTCGCCGAACATCTTATGACACGCCGCACAAGTACGTTGATAGAGCAAGCGGCCCTGCGAGCGGTCGCCCTCCTTGATCGCCAGGGCTTTATACTTGTTCAGCAACGCGACACGCTCTTGAGCCGGGGGACGTAGCGTGCCCCAGACAGCCTCCAGGCGTTTCTTGACCGTCGCATCGTTCAGAGCGGCCATCTGCCTAGCCCAGAAGGCCGAAACGTCGCCCCGCGGCACCGCCTTGGCCTCGATGGCCTCGAGCAAAGCTAGAGCGTAGGCGGGGCGACTGGTCAAGGTGCTGATGACATCCTCGCGCGCCTCGGGGCTGAGCCGGGCGTAGCGCTGCAGCAACCGTTTGGGGGTGGCAGGATCGTTCAATCGTGCCAAGGCCCGGATGGCCGCTCGCGACAAGTTTTTATCTTCGAGGAGTTCTACGACCAGAGCCTGCATGCCGTCCTCGCTGGTGTCCAGTAGCGTCTCCAGGGCAAAAGTCCGCTCGGCGACGCTGGCCTTGGTATCGCGCACCAGCCGCGTCAGGTCCGGCTTGACCGTCTCGATACCAAACAGCAACGACAATTGCAGGACGCGGCGGCGGACCTCCGTGTGGTTGCTGCCACTTAGCCGCTCGTAAACCCGCGTCCAGTCGCGCGGCGCGGGCCGTTTGCTACGTCCGGCCAGAGCCTCGCCCATGCCCGTCAGGATGTCACGCTGCACGGCAGGATCGTCGCTGCTGAGCAAGCTGCGCGTCAGCAGATCAAGCACGTTGGCCGACTCGTCCACGCGCGAGGCCAGACGGCGTGCCAGATGCTGCCGCACCAGCGGCAAACCAAACTGTGGCAGCTTCGCGGCAACCGCTTCGCTCTGAGCGACCGCCAGCGGCTCGATGCCGTACCACAGCATGGCCGGCAGATAGGGGTCGTCGGCATCGCCGCGATGTTGGATCAGAGCCAAGGCGACGGGCAAACGGTCGAACACGGCCAGACGTTGTAACGCCGAGGCATAGGCGAGGCGGACGGCGGCGTCCTTCTCCGAGCGAACCAACTCGACCAGCCGGGTGCGATCTTCGGGCCGCAGCGGTTGTTGCGGTGTGTCGAAGCTCAGCCGCACCTGCCAACGCCGCCGCACCGGGTCGCTGCTGGCCGCGATCGCCTCTAGAGCTTTGGCTACGGAGTCGAGCGGCTCCCAAGTTCGCAGCAACCACAGACCCCGCAGAGCGTAGCGGGTGTTCTCGTGGTGTGCGAGTTGCCGCAGGCGTGGCAGCGTGTCCTTGTGCAGGGCACCGGCCACATGCCTTTCGCGGAGCAAGCGGGCCGCTTGCCGGGCCATCCATTCATTGGGCTGGGCCAGGGCCGCCACCAATTCCGCATCGCTGCAGCGTCTCAGGTCCACCGCCTCAAACGGCTGCTCGCCGTAGACCACCTTGTAGATGCGACCGCTAGGATGGGTTTTGTCATAGTTGTGGCATTCACCGGTGTCATGCCAATCGACGACGTACATATGACCATCCGGCGAGGCGGTGACGATCAAGCCACGGAACCATTCATCATTGGCCAAAAGAAAATCCGGGGCCCGTTTGGCGACGTAGCCGGAGCCTTTGCGTTCGATCCGATCTTGATTGAGTCGATTCCCGTGGATGTTGCACATGAACAGTTGATCGTGATACCGCGCAGGCCATTTGCCACCCAGATAAAACATAGCGCCGGCGTGGGCGTGACCGCCGCCGGCCTTGTCGTGTTCACCCTTGCCGCCCCGCGAGCTGGTCCAGTTGCCGCCGGCCCAGTGGAGATGCTCGGCGATGCTCGGGATTAGTGTGTAGCGGTGCGGCTTGAGATCCTGGCCGTACATCCGCACGAAGTGGGCACCGGGCACGACGTGAAAGACGTGCTTAATCACGCAATTGGTGATGAACATCTCGCCGTGACTGTTGAAATCCAGACCCCAGGGATTGGTCGTACCCCAGGCCACCGCCTCGAAAACGTGTCGCTGCGGATGATACCGCCACACCCCGCAGTTCATCGCCACGCGCTGCCGCTGCGGCGTGCCCGGCTTGCCCACATACGAGGTAGCCGTGATCCCGTTACAGCCGTACAGCCAGCCGTCCGGTCCCCAGGTGAGCGAATTGAAGACGTTATGCTTGGCATCCAGGCTCCAGCCATCCAGCAGCACCTGAGCCGGCCCAGCGGGTTTGTCTTCCTTGATCGGCACATATAACAGATGCGGCGAAGCACACAACCACACCCCGCCGTAGCCCACCGCGATACCGCTCAGATTGGTGCCGTTGTCCAGGAAAACGCTGCAGGAGTAGGTGCCGTCCTTTTGCGGCGTGAGGATCAGGATGCGATCTTTGCCCGGCTTGCCGTCGCGAATCCACTTCGGATAGCTGTGCGATTCGACCACCCACAACCGGCCGCGTTCATCGGTGGTCAGGGCGATCGGTTTGATGAGGGTCGGCTCGGCAGCGACGAGTTCGACACGGAAGCCCTCGGGTAGCTTCATCGCCCGCAGCGACTGTTGCGGCGAGAGGAACGAGTCGGCTCCGGGGGTCAGCAGTGGAGAGAGTACAAGTAAAAGCGCGAGCATATTCCAGATGCCTCACAACGACGGGAGAGAAGGGCGTTTCTGTTAATGTAGCAACCGTAGCCCGCACTTGCACCCGGGTTCTAAGGCAGGGGGCCCAGAGCAGCCAGCCGCTGCCGCTTAAAACGCTTTGCCTGCTCAGCCCCACCACGACAGCCCCAGCAGTGCCGTTGCCATCAGCACGCTGAGGGCGAAGGTGCCTCGCTCCGCCCAGCCGGTGCGAAGGTTGTCCAGCGTCCCAAACTGCCCGTCAAAGCCCCGGCAACGCATGGCGGCGGCGACTCGCTCGGCGCGAGCAGCACCGCGTACCAGAAGCGTGCCAGTGGCAGCGGCGACCACCTCATAGGAGCGCCAATCGGCTCGGTTGCGATAGCCCCGCAAGCGTAGCGCTAAGCGGAGCCGTTGTAATTCATCCGCCAGCAGAAACGTATAGCGATACGTCAACAAGAGCAATTGCACCAGCACAGCCGGCATCCCCAACGCTCGGGCCGCCTGCGCCGTCTGTTCCACCGGACCGCTCACCAGCAGGACGGCCGTGAACAGGCCAAGCGAAAACCCTTTGAGCAACACCACAGCGGCCTGGGTGACTTGGCCCAACAAGGCCAGCGGCCCGGCGAACAGCAGCAACAGTAACCCCAGGCCGACCAGACGTTCCAGCAACCACCGCAGCGGCACACAGGCCAACCAGGCGATGGCTCCGGCCAGCAGCAAACCAAGCAGATTGGCCCCCACGGTGTGACTGATGGCCAGTGCCGCCATCACCACAAGCAAGCTAGCCAAACGCCAACGGCCATCGAGTCGAGCGAGACCGGAATCGACCAGGGGCGGCGGGGTCAAGCGCACTTGCATAGCAACGATTCTTTTCGGCAGTGACAACGTCTCGACAACACTTCGGTAGCGACTCTCACGAAGCAATCGGTGCCTAGGCAATCAAGGTGCGGCGCGAGATCAAGCTCAACCCCTCGGGACCAACCATATAGCACGAGGGCGTCAGCGTCACCGCATCATAATAATCGGATGTCTGCACCGCGCGACGCATCCGCTTGGCAAACGGACCTTCCGCGTCGCTCGTCACATACAGCACCCCTGGTTGGATAAAAGCTACAAACACCCGCTCGGCTCCCGTCCAGTGCTGGGCATTGCTGAGAAAGTCCGGCAAGGAGAGCGCGGCCACGGCCAGATCATGCGAATGTCGCACTTGGAAGACGTTCTCGTTGCCCGCACTGCCGGCCTCGATCTTCAGTCCCGCAATGAGATTGTCGAAGGCTAGTTGAAACGTTTCATCAAGAGAGAGCGGCGAATCCGCCAACTGCTGTTTGGTGAGATAGTGAATGCCAAGTGTCTGTTGCGGCGTCCAGCAAACCTGGGCCAGAAACACCCCTAATTCGGGCGTCAGCGGCCGATGCACCACCGCTTCGCAGAGCAGGTCGCAGTCACGCAACACCGGCAACAATTGCCCCACCGAGGGAGCCGCTTCCAGCGTCGCGCGAATCGTCGCTTCGGCCTCGGCCAGAGCCACGGGCCAGTCCTCGGCGTTTTTAGGCCGACGAAAGGAGAAGCTCAGATCGATGCCCTTGGGGAAAGTGGCATCGACAAAGGCCAGATCCGCCTCGGAGGGTTCCCACTCACAGTAGATTTGTCGCACATCCTGAGGCAACAGGCCAAATTGCTCGACGAGGCTCTGCCAGGCATGGCGGAGAAAGTCCTCGTGTTGGGCGGTTGCGTTGGTGGCCCGCTCGATCGGCCCCTCTGGCGAGGCCAACTGGAACACCACTACATTCAGCGCTGGATCCGACGGCATGAGTTTACCTTTCGCGTTGGCCTTGAAGGCCCAAAGCCACCCCTAGCGAGCCGAACGCCTGCGATGCTGGTTCCCAACTGGCAATGGTGGCCGCCCAGGCTTTGTCTGCTGCCGTGTTTTGTCGAGCAACTTCGAGTCGCGCCAGCAGACCGGCCGGCGTGTCAGCGGGGATTTTTTCAGCCCAGGCCACATCCACCGCGTAGAACGTGCTCGAGGCTTTGACACGCAACGCGCACAGGGTGGCCCACTGCTGCATCTCGCGGCTGGCAAACTTCGAAAGCACCGTTTCCACGTTGTCCCATTTGTCCGGCTCGATCATGCACGCTTCCACCAATCGCAACAACTCCCACTCCAGCGACCGCACCTCGACTCCCTCTAAAGCGGCGATGGCCGCTTGCAGATCCTCCGAGGTCGGCTTGGCCACGGCATCTACGAGACGGATCGAGGCGACGAGCTTGGCCGAACTCGTGCTAGCCTGTTGAATGGCCTGGCGTGCTTCGTCGAGTTTGCCTAGCTGGGCCAGCCCAATCACGCGACCGTACAACGCCGCTTCGCGTTCGGCCAAATCTTTGCCAGGGCTGGGCGGCTTACGCTCCAAAGCGACAGCCAAGGCGACCACATGGGACCGCAGCGGTGGGAGCGCTGCAGGCTTTTCTTTGCCCTTGTCTGTGCCTTCAACCGCGGGTTTGTAGATCGTCTCGACCTCCCCAGCTACTTTGGTGGCCGCTTCGTTCTTGCCGGCCCGCAGCAACTCTAGCCCGGTTAGGGCCACCAAGTCAGCCCGTTCCGCATCGTTGCCGGCCACTTGAGCTGCCAGCGTCGCAGCGCGGTCGACCTGAGCGTCGCGGAGCAATTGGCGAACGCACAGCCGCACCCCGCGTTCCCGGGCCTCGGGACTCTCGATGCTCATCAGCGCCTGCCGGGCCAACTTTTGTGCCTCGTCCCGCTTCAGCCGGGCGTCTCGGTCCAGGTCCACCCCTTCGCCCGCGGCCGACAAGGCCAGTTCGGCCAGCTCGCCCAGCAAAGCATCACGAGTCGGGCCGCGGCTATTGCGGAGGGAGGTCATCGCGGCATTGAGCAACTCTCGGGCGCGAGAGGCGGCCCCCTGAGGGGTCGAACGCAGCTGATAGCGGGCCGCCTGGAGATTCAGCCCCGCTAAGGCCACCACCCCAACCTTTTTGCCGTCGTCCGAGCGTGCGAAGGTCATCGCCTGCTTGTAAGCAGCCGCCTCGCGGTTGGCGGCCCACCACGACCAGCCGACATAGCCCACCACGCTTAGCAGCAGCAAGGGCACACTGATCAGAAATACCCTTTCATATTTCTGGTAGAAGGTGAGCGGCCGTTCTTTCTCCTTGATGAGGCCCGCCTCGCGGGCGGCTTCTTCGCTGAGGCCGGTAGCTTTGTCGGTGCCCCAGGCCCCCTCGAATTCTGGTCCCAAATCACGCTTAGCCCCAGCAGGTAATTTTGGCCCGGTGTCGCGCCAGTTCTTTTCCTTGTGCTTTTGAGGTACGGGAACGGCAATAATCCGCGAACACTTCGGGCACGGCGCGCGTTTGCCGGCCTCTGCGATCGGCATGGAAATCGGCTCGTCGCACTGCGGACAGGTGAACTCCACCGTGGTTCGTTCGACTTGTTCTTCCTTGGGATCGGCAAAGATCTCCGCTGCCGCTGCTTCCACATCGACCATCGGTTTGCTGGAAGGCGGCGGCGACGACGGAGCCGCGGCCGGCCGAGACGGGGCAGCGGCCGGCGGCCGCACCGGTGCTGGAGTGGTTCCCGAACGAGCAGGTGCCCCACTTGGTGAGGGGCTAGGCACACTAGCCGCTTCCGGAGGCAAAACGCTCGAGGCCGACGCCACGGCTTGGGAAGGAACGACAATCGGGTTTTTGCACTTGCTACAACGCCCCTTTTTCCCGGCCAGCTGGTCCGGCACGGTCATTCGAGACTGGCAGTGCGGGCAGAGAAAGCTGATCGGCATGATTGGCCCCGCGCAGGACTCGACAGACTCTGAGAAATTATCCTATCATTCCGAGCGCCCAGACTCCAGCATTCCCCGTTCATCGGTACCGAAAAAAGCCACCCAGACCCAGAGGCTTTCTGGCTCGCGGCACGTCGGGCACACACCAGCGTTTCTCTCGCCTCGGACCGAGAGGAGAGCTTAGCACAACGGCGTTTCTTGGAAAACAACACCTCAGACACGTCATGCAAGGCCGGGACTGCCCCATGGGCGGGGGAGCCGCCGCTGCCGTCTACCGAGGGCACGTCAGGCACCCCTCTTCGTGAGTACCCAAGGCAAACGAGCGAAGATTTGCTCCGTAGCGACGAAATCCTTTATGTCTTTTGTGTGGACGTCGGCTGGGGTTTCTCATGAAATAGCCTAGCCGTTCTCTAGGACCCTCAGCCTTTCCCTGTTTGCTCAAAGGAGGTCGCATCATGGAGTTTACCGGTTTGCTTATCCTGTCGGGTTTCGTGCTGCTGCTATTGGTGCTGGCTTTGGCCGGAACTTTTTTCACCGTCGAGCAGCAGACTGCGGCCATTGTCCAACGTTTCGGCAAGTTTGTGAATATTGCGATGCCGGGTTTGAACGTAAAAATTCCGTTGATTGATGCCATCGCAGGACGAATCAATTTGCGGGTGCAACAACTCGATGTGAGAGTTGAAACCAAAACCGAGGACAACGTCTTCCTTCAGGCCGTCGTCTCGGTGCAGTATCACGTCTTGCCGACCAAAATCTACGAGGCGTTCTATCGCCTGGCTGATCCCGAGGCACAGATCACTTCGTATGTCTTTGATGTAGTTCGTGCTCGCGTGCCGCAGATCAAACTCGACGATGTCTTTGAAAAAAAGGATGAAATCGCCGACGCCGTCAAAAGTGAATTGGCCGAGGTGATGGACGATTTCGGATATGGCATCCTCAAAGCGCTGGTAACCGACATCGACCCCGACCCCAAAGTTAAAGCTGCCATGAACGAAATCAACGCTGCCCAGCGCATGCGTGTAGCGGCCACCGAGAAGGGCGAAGCCGACCGCATCCTGAAGGTGAAGGCAGCCGAGGCCGAAGCCCAAAGCAAGGCGTTGCAAGGCAAGGGGATCGCCGACCAACGCAAGGCCATCGTCGATGGGTTGCGGCAATCGGTGGAGGAATTCCGCCACGGCGTACCAGGCGCGACGGCTCAAGATGTCATGAACCTGGTATTGATGACACAGTTCTTCGACACCCTCAAGGACGTAGGGCTGTCATCGCACACCAACACCATTATGATCCCCCACTCGCCCGGCTTTATGAACGACCTGATGGCACAAATGCGTAACGCCATGATCAGCGCCGACGCCGCCTCCCGCGTGACCCTTAATGCCAACGGAAGCAACGATTCTGCTTGAAACCGTATCGATTAAACGAGGGCCGCACGAGCAAATGCAAAGACTCTTTGCTCGCGTGGTTTTCTCAACTTTGTGCTGCTCCAACCATCTGTTCCTAATATCAGCTTCTAAAAATAGAAAAAACTTTCTGTGTTTGCGGAACCGCGAACACAGTAGATGATTTCGAGTTTTGCCATGACCTCTTTGCAATCTCAGTTGGAGGCCGATCTCCTGCGTAACCCCGAAGACCGCCTCACGCATATGGCCTATGGGGACTATCTGGCCGAGCAAGGGGAACCGCGTGGCGAGTTGATTCAGGTGCAACTAGCCCTGGAAGATGGGCAGCGGCTGGCTTGGCAACGGGAAGAACTACGCCGTCGTGAGGGGGAACTTCTCGATCGTCATTGGAGACAACTGCTCGGACCGCTCGCGGACTATGTTGCGGATCGCCATACGCTTAACAATCGCGTCCAGTTTCGACGCGGCTGGCTGGATTCGATTCGTCTGGGATTATTTGATACCGAGTTAGCTCATGCCCTCGTTCGCACTCCCAACCTTCAACTGCTTCGTTCGTTACGATTGATCGATACTATCCCGCATCGTCCCGCGGAAGGGCTAGATCCTGCGGAGGCTTTGCAAATCTTTTGTCAAGTGCAAACGCTGCCGCATTTGCGCTCGCTGTCCTTGGGGGACCATGAAGGGGATGCTGGATTTCGCTCCTTCTCTTGGCCGCAGATTCAAGGGGTTTTGCAAGGATTTTCCCATGTGGAAGAACTGAATCTTAATGTACGCGATGCAGAGAATCAGCTTTTGGGGATTGACTTTCCTTCGTTGAAAGTCTTGCGCTTGGATCGCTTTCGTCTCGGAGACCAAGGTCTCGTTGCATTGATGCAGGCGGAGTGGTTTTCTCAATTAAAGATTTTACAAATCTGGAATGGTCATCTCACGGATTCGAGTGTGTATCTTCTCCTGCCGTGGTTACGCACCCACCCTCTGCATTTGCTCGATCTGTCGTTTAACTGGCTCAGTGAATCAGCCCTCCAGCTCTTGCAGGAAGTGTGCGAGGAGTTTCGGGCTGAGTATCAGCTCACCCCAGAAACCGATGTCGAATATCTGGACGAGCAGCCTGTCCTCTACGAGGACGAATGATGAAGTCCAAAGAGGCATCGGCATAAGAAGATGTATAGCCACCAAGCATCTACAACACACAAACGATGAAGGAGGACATTATTTTGGGGTTGATTTGATTGAAGTAGGCGTTATGAGGTGGGATCGTTCCTGAAGCAATACGTTGACCCAGTTCGCCCAAGCCAATGGCGGGCGTGTACCCTATCTGGCGGGAGGTCCAAGATGCGTTGGAAATACGTGATGGCCGCAGTGCTGCTCACGGCGGTAGGATTGGTAAGTTGGGGGGCTTTAGCCCAAGCACAACCGACCCCCGCAGGGCTTCCCGGATCGACTGCTGACCTCAAGTCAGGCGAGTTACCGCCTCCGCCTCCGGGGGCAGCATTACCTGGAGTGCCTGCTAGCCCACCGCCGGTAGAAGTGACGTCCGTGTCAGGTCCGACTCCTTTACCCATTCCACCCCTGCCCTCATCAGCTGGCGAGGTGCCGAGTGTCCATCCGCCCGCTCCGCCGCCGGGCTTGACGGAGTTGCCTCAGGTGCCATCGACCCCTGTACCCATGTCGCCTGTGGTGCCTAGTACACCCTCGGAGCCACCTGCCTTGCCGATCGGCCAACCGATGCCTGTGGCAACACCCACGCTGAAGCCCACGCCCGCAGCTGGTCCGCCTACTCCCGCGCCCGTTACGCCTCCCGCTCCCTCTCCTGTGAATGTGCCTCAGCCGATGAAGCCGCTAAAGGTGCCGTTGACAGAGCCTGCGCCGACCTCGCCACGACCCGAAGCCCCGGTCACAGAAACCCCTCGTGTGGTTGACATGCCCACCGGGCGTCAAGAGCCGGCCGTTAGCCTGGAATGGGGGGGCAGTGGCGTGGCCAAGATTGGTCAAGTCGGGGAGTATACGTTGTCCATCCGCAACACAAGCGTTCAGCCGGTGCAATCGGTGACAACTCGGGTGCGGCTGCCCCAGGGGTTGTCGCTGGTCGAGGCGCTGCCCAAACCCGTTGAGGAGAACGGCCTGTTGCTGTGGGATTTGGGGACGATGACACCTCGCCAGGAACGCGTGCTGCATCTGAAGCTCCGAGCCGACGCCAAGGGGGACATGATGCCGCAGGCTTGGGTGACACTGACCGGGGCCTCGGCCATGCGGCTGCGAGTCCGCGAGCCGAAATTAACGGTCCAGATCCAGTCGCCCCAAAAAGTGCTGGTCGGCGATGCTACTCAGTTTACACTGATCGTCAGCAATCCCGGCGATGGCTCGGCCGATGCCGTTAAAATCAGCGCCCAACTCTCCGAGGGTTTGGAACACGCACGCGGCAACAAACTCGAATTTGAGATTGGCAGCCTTGCTCCGGGCGAGAGCCGCAACGTCACCCTGCTGTGTGCTAGCCGGTCTGGCGGCATGCAGAAGGTGGATGTAACAGCCAGCGCCGAAAATGGCTTGAAAGCAACCGATAGTTGCCCGGTGAACGTGATTATGCCGCGTTTGGATATTAGCCTGATCGGCCCCCGCTTGCGTTATCTCGATCGCAAGGCCCGTTATACCCTCAAGGTCACTAATCCTGGGGATGCCCCGGCCACGAATGTCACCGTGGCCGACATCGTCCCTGCCGGGTTCAAGGTGCTGGCGGCCAGCCACGGCGGACGTTGGGATTCGCAAACGCGGATGGTGTCGTGGTTCCTGGGCGAGATTGCCCCAGGGGCGTCCCGCGAGGTCGAGATGGAAGTACAGGCGATCTCGGCCGGCAACCACACTCACAAAGCCACCGCCGTGGGGGCCCGCGGCCTACGAGCCGAGAGTGAGTTGACCACCAAGGTCGAAGGGGTGGCCGCCATGCTCGTGGAGTTGATCGACACCGAAGATCCCATCGAGGTCAACGGCGAGACGGTCTACGAAGTACGCATCACCAACACCGGATCCAAAACCGAAACAGATATCAAGCTAGTCGCCACCGTGCCCGACGAAATGCAATTCAAGAATGCCGATGGTCCGGTGCGCTATCGTCAAGAAGGCCAAACCATCGTCTTTGAACCGATCGAGCGGTTGGCCCCGCGAGCCGACGCCATCTTCCGCATCAAAGTGCGGACACTCAAGGCTGGCTCGGTGCGGTTTAAGATTCAAGTCTCCAGTGCCAACCTAACCGAACCGGTCATTAAGATGGAACCGACCCGCATTTACGCGGATGCCCCCGAGGGAGAAAAGTAACACACACTGGACGGCAAACGAGCAAGGGGACGAGACTCCGAGTTGGAGACGTCCCCTTTTGCCTGTCACTTCTTGCACGAAACATCTTAGCGCTGTGCTCGCTCGATGAGCTGAATCACGTCCGCCTGATACAGGGGAGCACCAAGGCGGAGCGAACCTTTCTCCTCCAGCAAGCGACCTTCCACGCTCACGATATCTCCGTCGCGATAGTGCATGAGCCGCCGATCCTTGGTCAATTGAACACTGCCACCGTTGGCATCTTCAGTGTCCAGGCCAGCGTAACGCAGAACCCAGATTCCCCCGTCAGCATGCACGTACGTCAGCTTCCCGGTGAGCTTACTGAAGTCCGTGGCAGTAGGCTGCTGGCCATGCTGACGGGGTGGATCAAAAGGGTGGACAGGCCCCGTTTCCTCTTTAGCGGCCGCCGGGCTAATCGAAGGAATCACGGGAGCGGCTCCGGTGGGCAGTTTCTTGATTTCCGGTGTGCTGGGAGCGGGAGCTGGGGCCGGAGCCGGGGCAGGTGCTGGTGCCGGCGTGCCATGATACACCGGAGCGGGGCTGGGGGCGATCAATCGACTCGGTGCCGCATGCGGGTTGCACCCGCAATCTCCCGACGGTTGACGCAAGCGTCGGAAGAGATCGAAGAAACTCGGACGAGCCGACCTGGCACAGGGATCACACTCCGTAGGGCACGGGGCAGTTGGGACCGCTTTGGGTGCGTGGTGATATATCACCGGTGCCGGAGCCGGCGTGCTAGGAGCCGGAGCGCAGCCGCAGCCATCCGCCGTGCGCCGCGAAAAGAGTCCTCGCAGCGAATCGAGCAAACGAGGGCGGCAGTTGGTCTCGCAGCCACATCCCGATGCCGCATTTACCACACTTGCGGTGCCACAACCATTCCCAGCCGTATTAGTAACCGGGGCCGGAGGCGTAGCCGAGGCCAAGGGAGCAGCACCGCTTGGGGCCGAGGCTGGAGCCGGGGCCGGGGTGGCATGGTTGGTCTGAACGACGGGCGGGAAAGCGCCCACGCTCAGAGCCGAAGCTAAAAGGAACGAGGAAAGGGTCACGAGAGGTTCCTCCAAAATGCTAGGGGTCTAGGTGTGAACGCTCGGTAATCCCATGCAAGCAAGATTGAGGATCGGGCCGACCGTTTCGCCTTCCGCCGGTGAACACGCACTCGCTCGTTCCATCGATGCGGTCGCTGTTCACTGCTTTTCTTTTCGACTCTCCCGGTTCCTCGCGCCAACTTCACCTTCACAAAAAAAGCCGCTCTTTGAACGAGCGGCGGAAGAATCGGACGGATGGAAATAAATTCGCCAGCTTGTCAAGAAAGCAGTTTCCAGCTTCGCACGCGATAAGAGGGCTGGATCTCAAAAGGAGCGGGATCGAGAACGTCTCCTTCGACACGCAGCAGCATCCCTTCACGCAACGTCGGGATCGGCTCGGCAAAAAGCAACTCTAGGCACCCCCCATAACGATCGCAGGAACGTGGTAGGTCGTAACGCAGTCGCCATTTCTCGCCGTACTTGTGGATTCGTCCCACGAGCCAGCTATGTTCATAGCCATGGTCCATCTCTCCTCCCAAACGAAACACCACGGGGGCTTTCTGCAACGACACCAACTGCATCTCGACCTGTCGGTGACGGGTTGGTGCAGACGGAGTCTCGACTTGTCGGCGACGTGGCGTCGTGACGCGAACGACCGGCTCGTGTACCCGGGAGCGATCTGCGGGGAAATACTGATGCGAACCAGGCTCCACCCCGGGCGGTAGCACGACAATCCGCTGCGGCTCTTTGTTCCCTTGGACACATTTGCACGGTATCAGCGTGCGTTGAAATGGAGACACGACGCGCTCGGAGGGAAACACATGGCGCTCGGATGGAAACAGGACGCACTCGGAAGGAAAAGTCTGGCAACCAGCCCCTAGGCCAATAATAGCGATCCACAACCCACGCATTGGCGACCTCCTTCTGCGATTTATGCAGATTCTATCGAACACCGGGGCGGGCCAACTTGTGAATTTTTTGGATCAAACTTATTCCGCTGATTTTATGGATTTTAGCTTTAGCTATTTGTCTGTGGAGAAATGTTGAACCGTCACTTCAAAACAAGGCAGAGGCATCGCTTCGGGGCGACGCCTCTGCTGACAAGTTTGCCGTGAGATATGGTTTAATTCAGGTTCAGCACTTCGCCGCCGGCTCGGCTGATGATCGCTGCCAACACCGCCGGTTGCGTCGTCTGCGTGACAAAGGAGACATGGCCATCGCCCCACAGGACATTGGTGCCGCCCGTGTGGAAAGCGTAGATCTCGTCGGCATTGTTGCAGTTGATCGCCTGAGTGCCGTTGCAGATGTCGTGAACCCAGAACTCGCTCTGCATGTCGTACCAGCCCGAGCCAATCAGTTGGCCCATCGCGTTCACCATTCGGCCCAACTCATAGCGAGCGGGGCGGCCGGCGTCCTCCCAGATCGCCGTCGTATTCGACAAACCATCCGTGCAATCAGCGATCCGCGGCCGATTGGTGCCATTGGCCGAGTAATCGAAGCGGATGAAGCCGGTCTCCCCTGTGGGAGTACCCGAGGGCAAAGCAGCGGCAAACGCCCCGCCGATGCCGTCACACACCGCGTAGTCGGTTTGGCCCAGAACCACCGTGCCCGCTGGCAGGCTGAACACCGGGCTGTAGTCCGACGGTTGCCGATTCGGGGCCGAGGGGCACAGGAAGCTCTTGATCTGCGTGCGCAGCACCGGGCTAGTCATATTCGCCGGCGCGATGCTGAAAGCATTCAAATTGATACCGCGTTGCACGTTCTCTTGTTCCATGAACGGCAACAAGTAGGTGTGAAACGAGTGGTACGGCGTGTTGCTGTTGCCATTGGGCACCCAGCCGGACGGCGGGAAAAAGCCGTAGGTGCTCTCGTGATTGTACATGGCCAGGCCGATCTGCTTGAGGTTGTTACTGCACTGCATGCGGGCAGCCGCTTCGCGCACCTTTTGCACGGCGGGCAGCAACAGGCCGATCAGGATGGCGATGATGGCAATGACGACAAGGAGTTCGATAAGAGTGAAGGCGAGTCGTTTCGGAGTCCACAAACGCATGAATGAAACCCTCGATAGAAAAGGAACAACTCAGAGACAATTCCATTTACTTGATCTCAATCGGAATCGTGTTGGAGCCCGGACGGACAGTCGCGGTCAGCGGGGATTGATCCGGATCGGTGTAAGGGGGCTTGATGAAATTCGGCCCTCCGCCTTCCTCGGCTCCGCCACCAAACCCGGGCTTCTTGGTCCCTTCTTTCTTTGGACCGCTCCAGAACACCGTCACCCGGTATTCACCGGCCGGCGCTCCGCGTTGACCCATGCTCTTCAGGTCGTAGCTACCGTCGGCTTGGACCTGCGCTCCGGGCCGAATCGCCTGGGTGCTTTTATCCCCTACCGGGTGAAAGAACAGCTGTGCCCCGACCATCGGCTCGCCCTTGTACGTGGCCTTTCCTGTCACCGGGTGGTAGCCTGCACTGCCGCAACCCAGCATCACACAGCTAGCAACGAGAAGAACACTATAAAACACGCGAAGCAGCACGGTAGCAACTCCAGACCGTTTGCAAAAAAAGGAGCAGTCATAGAGAGTCGACTTTATTTTAGTGATCTGAGTGCGGATTGCTAGAAGACTGGAGCAAATTCATTTAAGTTTCATTTTTTAGGACAGCCAACCTCAGAGGATCGGCCGCCTCGCTCCACGAAAGCGGCCGTTGTTTAAGGGTTCGGAGCGAGTCCGAAACTTGGTCGCTTATTTCAGGGCGGCGGCGTAGCGTTCGGCCACCTTGTCCCAGTTGACGACGTTCCACCAGGCTTTGAGATAGTCGGCACGGGCGCTACGATACTTCAGATAATAGGCATGCTCCCAGACATCCACGCCCAGGATCGGCTTCAGGCCGTCCATGATCGGGCTATCTTGATTTTTGCGTTGAATGGCTTCCAACTCGCCTTTAGCGTTGACCACCAGCCAAGCCCAACCGGAGCCAAACTGCGTCAGGGCCTTGGTGGTCAATTCGCTTTGGAATTTGTCGAAGCTGCCAAACTTAGTATCGATGGCCTTGGCCAGCGTCCCCGTAGGGCCTTTGCCACCCTTGGGCCCCATGATTTCCCAGAAGATGGTATGATTGGAATGCCCGCCGACGTTGTTGATGACCCCCTGGCGGATCTTCTCGGGCACCGTGGTGATCTGGGCCAGCAGGGCGTCGGGAGCCAGGGCCGCCAATTCGGGCGTGTCCTTCAGCAAGCCGATCGCGTTATTGATGTAGGCTTGATGATGCTTGGTGTGATGAATCTTCATCGTCTCGGCGTCGATGTGCGGCTCCAGGGCGTCGTAATCATAGAGCAACTTTGGCAGCGTGTAAGCAACGTTCTGCTCTTTCTGCGCGCGAACGCTCAGCGGAGCCAGCGCGAGCGTGGCCACACTCCAGCCAACGGTTTGCAAAGCCTGGCGGCGGTCCATGGGATCGTCTCCGTGCGGTGATCTTCTTCGTCTCTCAGAAGCGACTTCAAGCGACCGACCACTCGGCCGCTCAGGGAGATTGATACCGCCTCGGGCGGCAATGTCCACCGCTGCCGGTCAAACGCCGGCCACTACGGCTTGGCTGCGCTCGCTCAGGACGGCATCAAAGAGGTCCAACGCTGTCTCCACCTGGGCCGCCGTGACGCACAACGGCGGACAAAAGCGGATGGCCGACTCGCCGCATCCCAAGAGCAGCAAGCCGCGTTGAAACGCCCTGTGGAGGATGGCCTCACGGCCTCTGACATCGACAGCGGTCATCAGGCCCAGGCCACGCACCTCGCCCAGGTCGGCATGCCGCGCTGCCAGCCGCCGCAACCCCGCACGCAACTGCTCGCCACGCTCGCTGGCGTTGGCCATCATTCCCTGCTGCAGCAAATCCAGCGTGACCAGGCCGGCGCGGCAAGCGACCGGATTGCCGCCAAACGTGCTGGCATGGCTACCGGGCGGCCAACTCATCACCTCGGCCCGAGCCAAAATCGCGCCCAATGGCAGGCCACTGGCGATCCCCTTGGCCAAACAAAGGACGTCGGGCACCACACCGGAATGCTCGACAGCAAAGAGTTTACCGGTGCGTCCCATGCCGCTTTGGATTTCATCCACCACGAGCAAGATGCCGTGCTTGTCGCACAGTTCGCGCAGAGCGGGCAAAAAGCCGCGCGGCGGCACGTTGTAGCCGCCTTCGCCCTGGATCGGCTCGACGAAGATGGCAGCGACTTCGTCAGGCGGGGCAACGCGTTTGAGCAGCGTCTCCTCAATGGTCCGCACGCAGGCGCACGGCCCCCCCAGACACTCGCCGCATCCCTTGGGGTAGGGCACATGATGCACCTCGCTCAACAGCGGACCAAAGCCGCGGCGATGCACTAGCTTCGAGGCCGATAGCGACATCGCGCCGTAAGTTCGGCCATGAAACGAACCGTAGAAGGCGATCACGCGCGAGCGGCCGGTATGATGCCGCGCCAGTTTCAGCGCCCCGTCGATACTCTCGGCTCCACTGTTGGAGAAGAACACCCGCCACGCGCCGCGTTTCTGGCCTGGAGCCACGGGAGCCAACGCAGCCAGACGCTCGGCCAGATCAATCTGCGGATCGTAATAAAAATCGGTGCCACTCATGTGGATGAGTTTGGCCGCTTGATCCACGATGGCGGCAGTGACAGCGGGATGACAATGTCCCGTGTTGGTAACTGCAATCCCCGCCGTGAAATCCAGAAACAAGTTGCCATCGACATCTTCAATGACCGCTCCGCTGGCGCGGGCGACCACCAACGGATAGACCGGCGTATACGACGGCGACAACAGCCGATCGTAGCGCTCCAGGCGGGCAACAGCCTTGGGGCCGGGCAACGGCCCGTGGATGGCGGGAACCGTCGCGTCGTCAAACAACCAGCGGGTCATGGCTCACCTCCTGATCCTACTTGTTTACGCTTGCGCGTCCTGGCGGAATCCCCTTCCGCCGCTTGGGGCCGATCAGAATCTAGCCAGCGACTCATGGCTCCCCTTCGATCCCGGTCGTCAGTCCCTGCGCCATCTTGATGTCCTGGCCGTGGTTGACGGTCCAGGCCACCTGGTGCGTTACGGTCTGGATTAGGCCCGCCGCCGACGGATGCCCGTTGCCGCTCCGCTTTACCCCACCAAACGGCAGATGCACCTCGGCTCCGATGCACGGCAAATTGACGTAGCCCATGCCAAATTCACACTCCTCGCGGAAGAAACGCATGGCCCGGTAATCTTCCGTGATGACCGCCAACGACAGCCCATAGGGCGTGTCGTTGTAGATGGCAGCCGCCTCCTCGTTGCTGCGAAACGGAATCAACGCCAGGTGCGGGCCAAACACCTCCTCGCGGATGCAGCGGAGGCCCGGCTTGGCCTGGATCTGATAGATAAACGGGGTGAGGAAGTTCCCCTCGCGTTGGCCCCCCTCCAGCAGCACCCGCGCCCCCTCTTGCTTGGCCAGGGCGTTGTACGACAACACCTTGTCCACGGCTTGGTGATGGATCACCGGGCCGGTGAATGAGGCCGGGTCGAGCGGATCACCGATGACCAAGCGTTTGCTCAGGGCGACGAGCTTTTCGCTAAAGCGCTCCAGGAGCGACTCATGCACCAGCACCCGCCCCGCCGACACGCAGCGTTGCCCGCTGGTCTTAAAGGCGCTGATCACCGCCGCATTCACCGCTAGGTCTAACCGGGCGTCGGCACAGACGATCACCGCGCTTTTACTGCCCATCTCGGCGGCGACGATGCGATCGTACATGGTCGATGAGATCTGCTGAATCTGGCTGCCCACCTCCCACGAGCCGGTAAACAGCACGATGTTGACGCCCGGGTTGCGCACCAGCCGCTCGCCGACCCGGCCATCGCCATGCACTAGGTTGATGACTCCCTCGGGGAAGCCGGCCTCCAACATCAGCTCGACAAGGCGTTGGCCGACGGCCGGCGTCTCTTCGCTGGGTTTGAAGACGACGGTGTTGCCCTCGACGAGCGTGGGGCCGAGCATCCACAAGGGCACGGCAAAGGGGAAGTTCCACGGCGTGATGACTGCCGCCACCCCCCAGGGTTTGCGGCGGACGAAGGCGTCTTTGTCGGCGATTTCGCTAGAGAGAACCTCGCCGTGATTCATCCGTGCGGTGCCGAAGACGTATTGAATCATGTGCAAGCCTTCGACGACCTCGGCACGGCATTCGGCCAGAACTTTGCCACACTCGCGGGCCATGAGCCGGGCCAGGGCGTCGGTGTCGCGTTTGACCAACTGGGCCAGCCGGTCGAACAACTCCGCCCGTAGGATGCGGCTGGTGCGTCGCCAAGCTGGATAGGCTGCCCGAGCAGCGGCGACGGCCTCGTCGGCCCACTCGGGCGGCGAAGCGGGAAAGGTGCCGACCACCTCCTCGGGATGGGCCGGAGAGCGGCTTTCAAAAGTAGCAGAGGCTTCGCGCCAGCGACCCGCGATCAGGTCGCGTCCAGGGATCGGTTCGGTCATCGCAGCGGCTCCTCAGTGGTTGTCTCGTTCCAGCTCACGACTCGGGCCTTGAATGGGGGGAGAGATGGACCTGTAGGCATTATATGCTGCCCCAGCTGAGCATACAGAGCTGAGCATACAGTCTAACGCTAGCCTTTGACGCCCAGAAGATAGAGCCAAGGCACCAAACGCTGCTGCTGCTGGGTGCGTTGGAGCAGGCCCCGTCCATCGGGACTGAAGCGTGCCAGGCGCGGCCCCGGAGCGTAGTCCGGCCAGGGAATACTACCCAGAAGCGAATTCAATCCCGTCGCACAAATCTGTACGCTCTCGCCGGCTACCCCGGCCCAGCGACCATCAGCCGACAAAAAGGCCGCCCCTGCCGGCAGTGTAAACGAGGCCACATTCCAATAGGCCGTCCCATAGCGTTGCAAGCGATAGCTGTTGCGTTCGTAGGATAGTTCCGATTGGGCCAGCCAAGTGAGATTTTTGCCATCGGCCGTGAAAGCCAGAGCGTCGGGTCGGCCGTTGGCATAAGGCGGCAAGCGACGTGTGACCGGCAGGCCGCCCCAGATTTCGGTTTTGCCCTGCGACCACAGTCGCACGTGTTGCAGCCCGGCCAACGCGATCCGCTTACCGTTGGGCGACCAGGCCACATCCCAGGCATCACCAAAGTTCAGCCCCGGTCGCCAACGATCTTGCACCCGGTTCCACAGTCGCACTTCGTTGGCCGAAAGCACCGCCAACTGTTGGCCATCGGGCCGAAAGCGTAGTGCTTGGCCCTGACGGGTTTGGATGTCGAGTTGGACGCGACGAGAGGCGCGTTCACGAAGGCACAGTCGACCTTGTTCATGGAGCGTTGCCAACCACTGACCATCAGGCGAAATTTCGTAAACCAGCCCGGGCGTTTGTTCGTCTTTGTCCACTTGAAGTGCCGGGGGCACCCCTAGAGCATCGACTACAGACGGTAGCGGTTCGCCCTCTTGTTGGCGATCGTGACACGCGGCACAGCACGGCCCCATCCAACCACTCAATCCCTTGGTTGGCTCGTAAAGGCTCCGTTCGCCACATGCACACCAGACCCAGGCTTCGCGTCGCGGCCCGACATTCCGCCACAACCCCACTTGCGGATAGACCGCAAACAGGGGGGGATGTTCGGCATTCAGGCCGCTCCATCCCGACAAGCCGCGTTGGATGTGGCCTTGGACCCGAACGTGCCGTCGCCCAACGTGATCCGTCCACCAGGCGACAGCCACCCGGCCCATCTCATAGTCACCGCTGGTCCCATAAGTATCGTGCAGCCAGGTCTTGATCCCTTCCCGGCAGGCAAAGATCTGATCGCGTTGCTCCGACCAAAAGATCGGATCACGCACCGGGAAAAAGCCCTGTTCATTGGCTTGCTGTTGCGCCTGCAGAAAAGCCACGAGCAACTCGACAGGCGACGGCTGAACAAAAACCCCATCGAACATCGTAGCCCCCGCTTCTGTCATCCCCCCACGGACAAGCAACCACCGACCCAATTTTAACCGCAACTTTGTGCATCGCGACGGATTCCCCCAGCCAGGCCAGCGCGTTACACTATTTACACCATCGTCATCGTCGCTTTTTCTCTTCCTGCCGAGGATGCCATCCATGTACTTCTCCCGCCGCCGGATGTTGCAAGTCGGGGCCATCACCCCTCTGGGCTTGTCCTTAGCGCAACTGCTTCGCGCGGATTCCCTTCCCCGCCGCCGCTCCGCCGACGCTTGTATTTTATTGTTTCTCAATGGTGGGCCGAGCCATCTGGACATGTGGGACATGAAACCTGACGCGCCGGCGGAGATTCGTGGCGAGTTCAAGCCGATTGCCAGTTCGCTGGTCGGTGTACCGCTCTGCGAACATCTGCCCCGCTTGGCCCGGCATCTGCACCGTACCACACTGATTCGGTCGGCCCATCACTCGGTCAACAATTCCCACGCCGCTGCCGTCTATGCGGCCCTGACAGGCCACGATCGCGGCGAGAACGGCGGCGGTGCCAAACCCACGGATCATCCCGCCATCGGCTCGGTGATCGGCAAACTGTTCCCGCCCACCACGCCGGTGCTGCCGTATGTGTCGTTGCCCTACATCACCAAAGAAGGAGCCGGCGGACCTCCGCAACCGGGGTTTTTTGGTGGCTGGCTGGGCCGGGCCTACGATCCGTTGTTTGTCACCCGCGATCCTAATGCTCCCGACTTTCGCATCGACGAGCTCAACCCCCCCACAGAGGTTTCCGCGGAACGCTTGACCGGCCGACGCCAACTCTTGCGTCATTTGAATCGCTCCGGTGAAATGGATGTCTTTCAACAAAAAGCGTTTGACGTGCTCACTTCTTCAGCCACGCAGCGGGCCTTTCGCATCGACCGCGAACCTCGCCGCATCCGCGACAACTACGGCCGCAACATCTACGGGCAGAGCGTGCTGTTGGCCCGGCGGTTGATCGAGGCAGGCACGCGGGTGGTGTGTGTTTCCTGGGCACCTGATGCCAACGCCACTTGGGACACGCACGGGGGCAATTTCAAGAAACTCAAAGACAAACTGCTGCCGCAACTGGACCTGGCCCTCTCCGCCTTGCTGGATGATCTGCTAACGCGTTCCATGCTTTCACGCACGCTGGTTGTCGTGATGGGCGAGTTTGGCCGCACCCCCAAAGTCAACGGCAACGCTGGCCGTGATCACTGGAATTTCTGCTATTCGCTGCTATTGGCCGGCGGCGGCATCCGAGCCGGTCACGTGTACGGTTCCAGCGACAAGATCGGTGGCCGACCCTCCACCAACCCCGTGACCCCGGCCGACATCGTGGCGACGATCTACCACTGCCTGGGCATCCCTAAGGATTTGGAACTGCGCGACAATCTGGATCGGCCGTTTGCCCTGGTGCCGTGGGGCGAAGTCATTGACGAGGTGTTGACCTAATCATTGGGTGATTGAAAAACCCCTTGACACGCAGCCATTTCTGCTTCATGGTGAGCCTAGCCGCACCGCGTGTGTGGCGATGGGGAGTGTTTGCACGGCTGGTGCCGGCCACGGTCTTCAAAACCGTCGTGGGGTGTGAACAACGCTCCAGGTGGATTCGATTTCCATCCACTCCCGTTGTTGTCCTGGTGCCGGTTGGGTTTGAACGGAGGATTGTCATGTCCCGTGTTACCCCCTATCGGCATGGGTTTGGCCCTTTGGTGGGACTCCTGCTGATTGCGATCGTGGGGGGCGTTTACTACAGTTTTTTGCGTGACATCCTCACGTGGGAATATGTTCGCGCTCATGCGGATTCCTGGAAGAACTGGGTTGATCAGCATCTTCTGATGGCTCTGTTGCTCTACTTCTTCTTGTATGTCGTGGTGGCTGCTTTCTCCCTGCCCGTTGCAGGATTGCTCAGCCTGTTGGCCGGGGCCTTGTTTGGTCGCTGGCTCGGGCTGGCCATCGTCAGCACGGCAGCCACCCTAGGCGCGACGTTGGCATTTTTGGCGAGCCGGTATCTGTTGCGCGACTGGGTACAGAGCCGCTTCGCCCACCGCCTGGAGCAGTTCAACCGCGGCATCCGGCGTGATGGATTGTACTACCTGTTTTTGCTCCGGCTGATCCCGGCGGTGCCATTCTTTCTCATTAACTTGGTCATGGGCCTGACGACGATGCGGCTGCTGCCGTATGCTTTGGTAAGTTGGGCCGGCATGCTGCTGCCAGGCTTTCTCTATGTCAACGCTGGCACGGAGCTAGCAGCCCTGGAGTCGCCGGCCGGCTTGTTCTCCTGGCCGGTCTTGGCCTCGCTGGCCGCGCTGGGTCTGGTGCCGTTGGCCTTGCGTCATGCTCTGCGCTGGTGGCACAAGAGCGGCCCCGAGGCGAGTGCTGATCGCTGATCGCTTGTTGCTTACGCTTTGCCGCTGGGGGCCAACGCCATCAGGTCGCGTACCGTTTCGCTGTAGGCGACTGGGTCTACTTGCATGGTCGGCAGTCGCGGGAGATTCTCCAGCACCTCATCACTGCATGGGCCATGCGGATGGTTCGTCCCGGCCACAAAGTATGCTTGTGCAATGCCGTTAACATGGTCGTCCATCATGCCGATGAGTATGGTGTCCGCCGTGAGCACCACCGCCGTGACGTTGGCCTGGGGGAAAACCTTGCTAAACCCCGTGATGCCCCCCTGATCGTGCATCAATCGCCGCCACCCGCGATCTTCCAATTTGCTACGCAGCGTTACTGAAGCGATCGGCCCCGGCGGCACGGGCACCGCATCCCCTTCGCTTGCCGTGGCCACAAAAACACGCCGATCCAGTTGTTCAAAAGGCGTCTGGATGTCAACCGCATTCAGGGCCACGCGCCAGGCGCTAAGTTGCCCTTCGCTCATTTGCAAGCGGTGAGCGAGACGAATCGGCTCGCTGGGCACTAGGGTGACAATCGAGTTGTCGTGGCTGCGCGGCTGAGAGTGTTCATCGACTCGGAACAGGGTATTGCCCTGTTGCCACACCAGCCGCCGCACTACCTGTTGCAGCACCGGATGCCGAACAAGCAAGGTTTGCCAATCGGCAAGGGACCATTGACGACCGGTGATCATCGCCTGTTCGAGACGCATCAGCTGAATCTTGAGCGTTTCGCGCCATTGTTTTTTAAAGGTTTTCCAAAACTCGGTAGCCTCGGCAGCCCGGGCCGCATCATCCTTTGTGCCTGGCTTGGGTAGATCTTTGAGCATCTTGCCCGTTTCATCGGCCACGGTGGGCGACAGATCATTCTCGAAGACGATGCGAAAGCGTCGCGGACCAAAATCGAGCGTCCGCGAGCCGTCGGCCTCCAAACCGAGATCGGGCACGATGCGGTCTTCGAGTTGCTCGCGGGATAGGCCGCGATCCTGGGCGATGAGATCCATCATCTGCCGGGCCCGATCTTGAAGCGCTTTGAATTTGAGTTTCAGTGCCATGCCGTTGAGTTGCATTAGTGCAACATCGGAACCAATGGTGCGCAGGATCTCCAGCCCTGTGACAGCCCGTTGATGCTGGCTCTCCCCCGGCCAGACGCGGATCAGCGGGGCCAGTTTCATCACGCAGCTATCGTCACCGAAATGGCCCAGCGACAACAACGCCCACTTTTCTTTGCTCGGGCTTGCGGCCGCCTGCCAACGCTCGAAGAGTGCCCAAGCAAAAGCGGCCAGAGCGCTTCGGTCGCCATGCCGACGCAAGGCCGCGACCAAGGGATGTGGGGCCGTCAACGTACTTTCCATCAGGGCGGTCAGGACACGCGGCACTTCATCGCTGGGCAGGTCTGGCAGCGGCGGCAGCGTGGCGAAATCAACCCAAAACGGAATGTTCTTGACCTTCTTGACACTGGCCAACGCCGCCGGCAACCATGAGCGATCGCCAGGAACGGGACGATCGGTGCTTGACTCAGGCGTGGTGGGGCTACTGCCCAGAGGCGTGGTTGGGCCAGTGCCCAGCATGGCACGCACCGCTTCGCCGCGTGTACTGACTTCATCGCGCAAAGATTCCAGACCGATACACGTTGCTTCGGGATGGCTGCGAAACCAATGGTCGATTTGTGCGATGGCCTCGGCAGACTTAGCCGCCATCTTCAATTCTAAAAGCGGTAAAGCGGCCGGGGGTTCGGTTACCCCCAACAGCACCTCAAGCAACGCCAACATCTCAGCACTTCGACGAACGGCCAAAATCGAATCGCGGAGGATGTCCAGGCCGGCGGTGCCGGTACGTTCGAGCCAAGTGTGAGCATGGGTGGGATCGGACAGACGCAGCCCCAGACGGCGAGCCTCGGCAACCATTTGAACGGGATCGCTCAAGCTGAAGATCACCGCCCCCCAGCCGGCTTGCAGCAGGCTTGCATTCAGGGTGCCCTTTTTCATTTGTGCGAAAAAGCTGTTCACCTCGCTGGTCATCCCGAGACTACTAGCCAGGAGGGCGGCCGTCAATCGAACGACGAGTTCGGGGTGGTGCAACTGCTCCCGCAGGGCTGCACGTCCCGTCTCTAGGGCCGTCTCGTCGAGATTCGGTAGATAGGTGGATTGCAACCAAGCCGCCACCCGCAGAGGACCATCAGCCGAGAGGTGCAAAGCCGGATTCGAACAGAGCAACGAGAGAAAATCCGGCGGGGCGAGACAGTTGGATTGCAGAAGTATCAGTGGAATCTTTAATTCCCAAGCGATGATGCGATTTAAATAAAACTGGACTCGTTCCAAGGTCGGTCGTGCTTTGAGTGGTTCGGGTGTCAACTCCCGCATGGCACGGTCATTCTCATGGCTGGTGCCAGGGCCATAACGCGCGTTGCACGCCAGGAGCCAAAAATACGCTTCCTCGGGACTGATCTTCTCCTGGCATGGCAAAAAATCCAGCTGATGTGGATTAGCGATGAACTGTTGCTTGCAGGCCGCGAAATCAAACGGTCGGGCGGTAGGTTTGGCTTGCGTGGTTGGAGGGGAGATTTGGGACGCTGTGGGCTTCGTTTGCTCTCCTCTGTTGGGACTCTCAACCTCTCTGTAGCCCTTCTTCGTTTTCTCAAGGATCAGCTTTTCCGCCGCCTTGTTTGCCTCGGCTTCGCTGCCAAACGGCTTTTGCTGCATTTGGCCTTTGGTGCCGATCTTGCCAAAGTGAACGTGCAGGGTAGTGCCTTCGACCCAGACAGCCCAAAATTTGTTGGAACTGCCTTCGACACAGTGAAAGGTCCGTCGCGTCATTATAAGTTCTCCGGCACAGGTGAGGTGATGGGCTGATGCCGATTATTATGCAGAGCGGACACACGTTTGACGATGTCAGTAAGGCGAAGGTCCATTCAGCAGGAGCTCAGCGGTAGCACCGTCGGGGACATGCAGAGCATTCCAAAAACAAAATCACTCCTAACAATGGTGCTACAAGAAGCATGCCGATGAGGCATGACTGTTTGTCCCAATCTGCATCGATCAGACGCTCGCCTACCTTCATTGTGAGGAAGGAGGGCTTCTGTCCTACGACAGGAATTGGAGAGGCCACGGCCGCTGTCGAATCTTTATAGCTCCTTTCTTTCGTACTTGGTTCCTTGGTAGTCGCTGTAACTTCAGAGTTGGCCGTGGACGCAGGCGCAGGGCACGGCACCGAAAAGCGCTCGCGCTGCTCTTGCCATTGAGTCAGACGATATTGCACCGCACAGAGCCAGATTTCCGCCCTTTGCTGCCAATCGCTCCAAGCAGTCGTCGGCTTCGCTTTTGCCACTTGTGGCAGGGCTAATGGCTTGGGTGATGGTTGCTGTGCAGCCAACGGGGCCGAGGGCTTCGGGGGGGTTAGGCGGGCCGACTCATCAGCCAAGGGGACAACCCCCACAGGGGAACCCGAAGGATGGATGCGGCGATTGCCATACCAGATTTCTGGAGGTTCAGCCCGGACACGAACTAAGCAAGTCAAAAACAGCAAAGGCAACAAAGTGGCACGAAAAGCCAAAGAACAAAACATTAGCAGATTCCTCAATACAAGAGTAAAAGAAAAAGACGGTAAGGTAGGTAGAAATGGCATCGGCGCAATCGCAAAGCCGACTCCAGGAAAAATCGTTGTGAGCCACATGCCTAGCCGGTGTGGCGGCTGCCTGTCTGCAACCATCAACTTGAAGAAAAAATGGCCTGAGAAGCCTGGAAATGTCATTTCAGCGGAGAAAAGACTGATTCCCGTAGCTACACCCAAAACAGCTGCGCTAAGGATCACGGGAACGCTGCGATTCAAAGCGGCCGCGCACGGCTTAATGCAAGGAAATAGACAGCATTCGCTCGCCTGGGTAGTTGCTCAAGAAGGGTTTACCGGCAATGGTTGGGCGAACGGCCTGAGTGAAGGGTCGAGTTCGCCCCAAATCAGGGTAGGATCCCAGGAATCCTTCCGGGCGAAACGGGTTCAGGGTTGGAGTCTACAGGAGATGAATCTCATGAATGCACTGGAACGGCTCTGGCGCGACGACCAAGGAGCGGTCCTCGCCACGGAATACCTGTTCGTTGTCACCATTTTGGTGATCGGCTTGATTGTCGGACTGACCGGCCTGCGTTCGGCGATTAATGCGGAATTGACCGAGTTGGGCAACGCCATCCTGGCTTTAAGCCAAGGTTACACGTTTAATGGCATTACCTTTAGCGGTGGTAGCATCGACGGCTCGCAGGCGATTGACACGCCCGATCTTCTCACGCCACCAACTTCGACCCCACCTTTTGCCCCATCTTTGATTGATGTTCCTGTGGCAAACTAATAATCGACACTAGGCTAAACGCAGGCAACAAGAACAATTGCAATAGGCCCTTGCGAAAGTGCTCACTCTAAAGGAGCCATTTTCGCAAGGGCTTTTGACGTTAAAGGACCAAGAGACGGGAAGTGTTGTAACAAAGAAGTTTGGTACAAGGATTACAGTTATCGAGCGGCTTGGCAGAGATGGTCAAGCTGGCGCGAATGCGCCTAGAAACGATGAGTTGATCCCGAGACAAATTACCCATCTGATATTAATTTGCTGGCCTCCCCAAATTACAGTGAAGGCACGCGAACTCCAACAGGCCTTGTCCTCACATTGCTGTGAGGGGCCTGCGAGAGGAGCAAACTAGCTCTGCTACGGAGAAGCGTTGGGACATCGGTTTGGTGGAGGTCTAAGAATCATGGTGAAGACGATTGCTTCGAAGTTGTGGAACGATGATGCCGGCGCTCTCATCGCCAGCGAGTTTCTATTTGTTGCCACGATTTTGGTGATTGGCATCGTCGTGGGGCTGTCGAGCGTCCGCGTGGCTGTCACTGCGGAATTAGGGGAGTTAGGCAATGCCATTTTGGCCCTGAGCCAGGGCTACTCGATCAGCGGTCTACAAGGCTGCTGCGCTAGCACCGATGGCTCGCAGGCGATTGACACGCCCAGCACGTTGGCCGAATCCAGCTGCACGCCGCCGGCGATTCCGTCGTTGATCGATGTCGTGCCCTGCAACTAATTTATTAATTGGGTTGCAAACGAAATGGGAGCGACTCCTCGGGGTCGCTCCTGTTTTGTTGAGGGTTGAATAAATGCAATTTGCCTGAAATACTAACAATGCGGACTATACCGTTTGTAGCGATTACACCAAGCAAATAGATTGTAGCTTTGAAGGAACTAAGGAAAAATACGCTGCTTGGCCAGATTATCTTGCTGGCCCCAATCTTCCTGATTAGGATCGTCGTTGACGTATGGCCTCCGGCGTCGTTTTCACGAGGTGCCCTGACTCGCGTGCTGTGCGCAGTGGTGCAACCAAATCGGAGGTAGCCATTCAGGAGAGTTTACCTCATCATGATGCAGCGTATTGTCAATCGGTTGTGGAACGATGATGCTGGCGCTTTGATTGCCAGCGAGTTCCTGTTTGTCGCCACCATCCTGGTCATCGGCATTATCGTGGGCCTCTCGGGCGTCCGCGTTGCCGTAGTGGCCGAACTGACTGAGCTGGGCAATGCCTTCTTGGCTCTTAGTCAGGGTTACTCCATCAGTGGTTTGATCGGCTGCTGTGCGGAAACCGACGGTTCGCAAGCAATCGACACCCCGAGCTTGCTGGTTACCCCCACCTGCACGCCGCCGGCCATTCCTTCGGTCATCGATGTGATCCCCTGCAACTAAGCTCTGCGCTTTTTGGTGGATCGTAACGGCCAGTCCACGGGTGACGCCTGGGGGCTGGCTCTTTTACGTTCCTAGAAGGTTTTCCTCTGACAGTCTGAGTGTCTGCATCCGAAGGAACAAATAGTTTTCCGTCCCACTGAGGATCTTCGCTCCCATGCGCTATTTTCCCGAGCCAGTCAGTGGTTGGTTGTTTGTCTCGGGCCTTGCGATCATCCTCGCTTTGGCCAGTTACACCGACGAACGTTATACAAAGGTTCCCAAGTGGATTACGATTCCGGCTTTCTTTCTGGGGCTGATCGTTAGTTTGCTTCGCGGAGTTTGGCTCTCGGCACATGGGTTGCCCGTGTGGATTCTGGGTGAAGGCAACGTCCTTCTGGGTGTTCTGGATGGTCTGCTATTTGCTGTAGCCGGCGTACTCGTCGGGTTTGCTATTTTCTTTTTGATTTGGATATTAGGCGGTTGTGGCGGCGGGGATGTTAAACTCTTTGCAGCCTTGGGAGCCTGGGTAGGACCGTATCTGTCGCTGTTGAATCTCTTAGTTTCCTTGGTCCTGCTCATGTTTTGTTTCTTAGGTGTAATCGCCTATCGACTGCTCAGCGGTCGTCGGCCTCTGCCCTCGAAAAATGGACGTAGCCCTATTGTCATTCGCTTCTCGTTGTTAGCCGCCACTGCGGTCTTAATGGTTTCCTTATGGACGTTTCGAGAGGATCTCGGCTTGGTGCGGCCTCGAGCCGTGCCCTCATCCACGGAGGTCAGCCATCATGTTCGCTAAGACTCGTCGCGGCCATGTGGCCATAGAACTATTGATTGTATTGCCAATCCTCTTAACGGTGCTGTTAGGGACAATTGAATTCTCGCTGCTGCTGACTGCTCAGCAGCAGGTCTCGTTGGCTTCGCGTGAAGCAACACGAGTAGCAGCGACGGGCGGTAGCGTGGCGGACATCGAACAAGCGGTCCGATTGGCTTTGGGCGATGCTCGCTTTGCCCAAGCTAGCGTGACCGCCATGCTCACCGATGGCAATGGCGATCCCGTTGCTTCGGGTGAGCCGATCGCCGTGCAGGTGCAGATGCCGGCGAGTGCAGCAGTGCCTGATCTACTGATTTTTGCAGGTCTCAGTATTCGTAATCAAGTTTTAGTGGGACAAACGGTGATGCGCAAGGAGTGACATCCCGGCGAGTGAATGGCAACTGGAGTGACAAAACATGAGAGCAAGTACAATGTTTGCGATGACGTTGGCCCTCTTAGCAGGGGTCGGCGCGGTTGTCGCGACCCGCTCAGCGGGTTGGTTTGCCAAA
>Ga0272446_1001060_pt1 | contig 41213 bp, 42 predicted proteins | sample YNPCB0061_FD_194587 | JGI IMG/M metagenome (GOLD analysis project Ga0272446, IMG submission 194587) | Hot spring microbial mat communities from Yellowstone National Park, WY, United States - YNP-CB-006-1 | ecosystem: Environmental > Aquatic > Thermal springs > Hot (42-90C) > Sediment | place...
TCGTCCACGAAAGACTTCAGGGTGTCCGGGAGGGAAATGTTCATCGTGCTCATGGTCGCAGCCTAGTTACTTTGGCAAATTTTGGCAAGACGGTGGCGCATAAGAACCCTATCCCCTCCCGCCGACTACAACAAGGCTCATTTGAGCCCGGATTATCCATGCGCTGTCGGGTCCCGGAGGAGCGCTGCCGGCTGGTCCGGCTGCTGATTGCCCGGGTGCAGCTCAAGGACCGGAGGCTCGACATCATCGAATGGCAGTCGGCCGGGGGCGGGACGAAATCGACGCCAGTTGGCGATCAACGGAATTCGTGCCGTCCGCGAAACCCCGCACCGCTCGGTCCCTCGCGGGGCAAGAAAAAAGCCAGCGCGTGGCTGGCTCGGGGAATGTGGTGGAGCGGAGGAGGATCGAACTCCCGACCTTCGCATTGCGAACGCGACGCTCTCCCAGCTGAGCTACCGCCCCATGTGAGCGGCGATTATAGCCGCTGCGCGCGAATCAAGGAAGGGCGCGCGGCTGGCGCTGGGCCCAGCGCAGCATGATGAGGCCGGCGACGATCATCGGCAGGGACAGCCACTGGCCCATGGAGAGCCCGAGGCTCAAGAGGCCGAGAAAGCTGTCGGGTTCGCGCGTGAATTCGGCGAGAAACCGAAAGCTGCCGTAGCCGATGAGGAATACCGCGGAGACGGCGCCACGCGGACGGGGTTTTGCCGCATACCACCAGAGGATGAGGAACAGCAGGACGCCTTCGCCGGCGGCCTGGTAGAGCTGCGAGGGGTGGCGCGGAATGCCGTCGCCGGCTTGCGGGAAGATCATTCCCCACGGCAGGTTGGTGGCGCGCCCCCATAGTTCGCCGTTGATGAAGTTGCCGATGCGCCCGAAGGCGAGCCCCAGGGGAACGAGCGGGGCGATGAAATCGGTGACGGCAAGCCAGCTCAGGCGTTGTCGGCGCGCGAACAGGAGCATGGCGATGATGACGCCGAGAAAGCCGCCGTGAAAGCTCATGCCGCCTTCCCACACCTTGAAGATGTCGAGCGGGTGGGCGAGATAGTCGCCGGGTTTGTAGAACAGCACGTAGCCCAGCCGGCCGCCGATGATCACGCCCAGCACGCCATAGAACAGCACGTCGTCGAGCATCTTGAGGCTCCAGCCGGTCCACGGCTGGTGGCGGATGCGCCAGCGCCCGAGGAGGATCACCTGGGCGAACGCGGCGAGGTACATGAGCCCGTACCAGTGGATGGCAAACGGCCCGAGGTGGACTGCGACGGGATCGAACTGCGGGTGGATGAGCATGGGGATTCGCGGCGCGGGGCTGGCGCACAAGGGTAAAATGGCGTTTCGATTATATCTTCGCGAGATGAGCCATCATGCCTCAATACCGTTCGTGGACGACGACCCGTGGCCGCAACATGGCCGGAGCGCGCGCGCTGTGGCGTGCAACCGGAATGAAGGACGGCGACTTCGACAAGCCCATCATCGCCATCGCCAATTCTTTCACGCAGTTCGTGCCAGGGCATGTGCACCTCAAGGACATGGGCCAGCTGGTGGCGCGCGAGATCGAGGCGGCGGGCGCCGTGGCCAAGGAATTCAATACCATCGCGGTCGACGACGGCATCGCCATGGGGCACGGCGGCATGCTCTACAGCCTGCCCAGCCGTGAGCTCATCGCCGATTCGGTGGAGTACATGGTGAACGCGCACTGCGCCGACGCGCTGGTGTGCATTTCCAACTGCGACAAGATCACCCCCGGCATGCTGATGGCGGCGTTGCGCCTGAACATCCCGACGGTGTTCGTTTCCGGCGGTCCGATGGAGGCCGGCAAGGTGGTGTGGGACAAGCAGACCATCAAGCTCGACCTGGTCGACGCCATGGTGTCGGCGGCAGACGACAAGGTGTCCGATGAAACAGTGCAGCAGCTCGAGCGCTCCGCCTGCCCCACCTGCGGCTCGTGCTCGGGGATGTTCACCGCCAATTCGATGAACTGCCTGACCGAAGCGCTCGGCTTGAGCCTGCCGGGCAACGGTTCCCTGGTGGCGACGCACGCCGATCGCAGAAATCTCTTCCTCGCCGCGGCGCGCCTGATCGTGCGCAACACGCGCCGCTATTACGAAGGCAACGACCATTCCGTCCTGCCGCGCGCCATCGCCAGCTTCGATGCGTTCGAAAACGCGATCGCCCTCGACATCGCCATGGGCGGCTCGACCAATACCGTGCTGCATCTGCTGGCTGCCGCGCACGAGGCCGGCGTGGACTTCACCATGGCCGACATCGACCGCATGAGTCGGCACATTCCGCATCTGGCCAAGGTCGCGCCGTCGATCCAGACCTATCACATGGAGGACGTGCACCGCGCCGGCGGGGTGATGGCCATCCTCGGCGAGCTCGACCGCGCGGGTCTCATCCATCGCGACGTGCCGACCGTGCTCATGAAAACGCTCGGCGAACAACTCGACGTCTACGACATTCGCCGCACCGGCGACAAGGCCGTCAGGGACTATTACCGCGCCGCGCCCGGCGGCGTGCCGACCCAGGTCGCGTTCTCGCAGGAGCGCCGCTACCCGAAGCTCGACGATGACCGTGTTGCCGGTTGCATCCGCGATTGTGCCCATGCGTATTCGAAGGATGGCGGACTCGCCGTGCTCTACGGCAACCTCGCCGAAGACGGCTGCATCGTCAAGACCGCCGGGGTGGACGAGAGCATCTGGACGTTCACCGGCCGGGCACGGGTGTTCGAATCGCAGGAGGCTGCGGTCGACGCCATCCTCGCCGACCGCATCCAGCCGGGCGACGTCGTCGTGATCCGCTACGAAGGCCCGCGTGGCGGTCCGGGCATGCAGGAAATGCTCTACCCGACGAGCTATCTCAAGTCCAAGGGTCTGGGCAAGTCGTGCGCCCTGCTCACCGACGGACGCTTCTCCGGCGGCACCTCCGGCCTGTCCATCGGCCACGCCAGCCCGGAAGCGGCCGAAGGCGGCACCATCGGACTGGTCGAGGAAGGCGATGTGATCGAGATCGACATCCCCGGGCGTCGTATCCATCTCGCCGTCGACGACGCCGAGCTTGCGCGCCGCCGCGCCGCGATGGACGCCAAGGGCGCGCAGGCATGGAAGCCGGCGGGCCGCCAGCGCGCGGTCTCGGCCGCGCTGCGCGCGTATGCCGCGATGACGACTTCCGCCGCGTCCGGCGCGGTGCGCGACGTCAGCCAGGTCGAACACCCGACCGAAGCGCAGGTCCATGCCGACCCGCTGGCGCGCTTCGCGATTCCCGGCCAGCTCGGTTTCCGCGTCGGCGCGGGCGGGCTGACGTATGCCGACATCGACAACCACGGCGGGCGCGCGACGATCTGCCTGCAAGGCGCGCATCTGGTGAGTTTCCGGCCCAAGTCGCAGCGCGAGCCGGTGGTGTGGGTGTCGGAGGATGCCCGCTTCGCGCCCGGAAAATCCATCCGTGGCGGCATGCCGGTGTGCTGGCCGTGGTTCGGCGCCCATCCCGTCGAGCCGACGTTCCCCGCGCACGGCTTTGCGCGCACCGTGCCCTGGGAAGTGGTGCACACGCGGCGGCGCAACGATGCCAGGACCGAGATCACGCTCGCCCTCGTCGACAGCGACGCCACGCGCGCGCAATGGCCGCATGCGACGCGCCTCACGCTCACCCTCATCGTCGGCGAAAAGCTCGAAGCGCGGCTGGCGACGACCAACCTCGGCGATGTTCCGTTCGAGATCGGCGAAGCCTTGCACACCTATTTCCAGATCAGCGACATCGGCGCCGTCGAAGTCACCGGCCTGGAAGGCTGTGACTACTACGACAAGGTCGACGGTATGAAGCGCCGGCGGCAGTCCGGGCCGGTGCGCTTTGCCGGCGAAGTCGATCGCGTGTACGTCGGCACCACGGCCGACTGCGTGATCATCGATCCCGGTTTCAAGCGCCGCATCCGCATCGCCAAGAGCGGCTCGCGCGCCACCGTGGTGTGGACGCCGTGGCAGGAGAAGGCGGAAAAGATGGGCGACATGGGGCGCGGTCGCGCGGGCCAGGGCGGCTGGCGCGAGATGGTGTGCGTCGAATCGGCCAACGCGCTGGACGAGGTGGTCAGCGTTGCACCGGGCGAGACGCACACGCTCGCCGTGGTGTATAGCGTCGAGCCGCTGTAGGCGATGCGCGCCGTTCTGGTGGCCAATCCCAAGGGCGGCGCCGGCAAGACGACGCTCGCGGTCAACCTCGCCGGCCTTCTGGCCGCGCGCGGCGAGCGTGTCGCCCTGCTCGACCTGGACCGCCAGAAATCCGCCACCGCCTGGCTCGCGATGCGTGACCCGGATCTGCCGCGCATCGCCGCGCTTGCCGACGGGCGCGGGGCGGAAGACGGCTGGCTGGTGATCGATTCGCCCGCCGGGCTGCACGGCAAGAATCTCGAGCGCGCGCTGAAGCTCGCGCACAAGGTCCTGGTGCCGGTGCCGCCATCGCTGTTCGACATCCGCGCGAGCCAGGATTTTCTCGATGCGCTGATGCGCGAGAAAGCGGTGCGCCGCGGCCATGCGTTCGTCGGCGTCGTCGCCATGCGTGTCGATGCGCGCACGCGTGCCGGCGCAACGCTCGAACACTATGCCGCACGGCACGCCCTGCCGGTGATCGCGTGGCTACACGACGCGCAGTGCTACGTGAACGCCGCGTTCGAAGGCAAGAGCCTCGCCGACCTGCCGCCGCACCGGGTCGAGCGCGAGCTCGAAGCCTGGCAGGGCGTCATCGACTGGGTCAGTGCCTGACGGGCTTCATCAGGTTGACCACCTGCGGCTTGACCACCCCTTTTGTCGTCGAGCACGCGCCATCCTCGGACACACCGAGCTGGCGTTCCGCCTCGGTCAGCAGATTGATGACGTCGACGTAGAACTTGTCGTTCGCCATCATGCGCGCCGTGCGTCCGCCCTCGTTCGCGGCGAGCACGTCCGCACCGTGGTTGATGAGCCATTCGACGACCTCCGCATCGCCGCCGCCTGCCGCCAGCATCAAGGGGGTGATGCCGAAGAAAATCGGTGTGTCGAGCGACGCCCCGGCTTCGTTCAGTACCCGCACGACCTCCACGTAACCGCGCCCGGTCTCGCCGTTGTAGGCGGCGCGCGCCAGCGCCGTCCAGCCCTGGGGCGATTGCGCGTTGACGTCGGCGCCCGCCGCGAGCAGCGCCTCGACCGCCGCCAGATGGCCGTGGAACGCGGCGTGCATGAGCGGCGTCTCGCCGGCCTCGTCCACGGCGTCGACCGCCGCCCCCGCCGCGATGAGCGACTCGATGAGCGCGGCATCGCCCGCGCGGGCTGCCGCGAAAAGTTGGTCTGACATTGCGTACTCCATGGGTTGGTTCGGATGGCTGTGAGCGTACAATTGTTGACTGATTTAATCAACCATTGTTTGCCATGCCCAACCGCCTCGCCGCCGAGACCAGCCCCTACCTTCTGCAGCACGCCGACAACCCCGTCGACTGGTATCCGTGGGGCGAAGCGGCGCTCGCGCGTGCGCGCCGCGAAGACAAGCCCATCCTGCTGTCGATCGGCTATTCCGCGTGCCACTGGTGCCACGTCATGGCGCACGAATGCTTCGAGGACCCCGACGTCGCGGCGCTGATGAACCGTCACTTCGTCAACATCAAGGTCGACCGCGAGGAGCGGCCGGACCTCGACCACATCTACCAGGCCGCGCACCAGTTGCTCGCCGGGCGTGGCGGCGGCTGGCCGCTGACGGTGTTCCTGACCCCGCAGCAGACGCCGTTTTTTGCCGGAACCTATTTCCCCAGAACCCCGCGCCATGGCCTGCCCGCCTTTGCGCAGGTGCTGGAAAGCGTCGCGCGCGCCTGGGCGGAGCGGCGCGCCGACCTGTCCGCCCATGGCGACGCCGTGCGTGCTGCGCTGGCCGAGATCGATCCCGCGGCGGGTGGCACGCTGCCGGCCGACGACGGGCTCGTCGCGGCCGCACTCGGCGACTGGGCGCGCGCGTTCGACGCGGTGTGGGGCGGATTTTCGCCCGCGCCCAAGTTTCCGCGCGCGCCGGAACTGGCGTTCCTGCTCGGCCACGAAACGCACCGCGAGATGGCGCTGTTCACCTTGCGCAAGATGGCCGAAGGCGGCCTTGCCGACCAGATCGGCGGCGGCTTTTTCCGTTACGCCGTGGATGCGCAGTGGGCGATTCCGCATTTCGAAAAGATGCTCTCGGACAACGGTCTGCTGCTGGCCTGCTATGCCGATGCCTGGGCCTACACCGCCGACCCGCTGTTTGCGCGCGCCGCGGAAGGGATCGTCGGCTGGCTCGGGCGCGAGATGCGCGCGCCCGAGGGTGGGTTCCACGCCGCGCTCGATGCCGATTCCGAGGGCGAGGAAGGCCGTTTCTACACCTTCACGCGCGAGGAAGTCGTGGCCGCGCTCACAGCGGACGAAGCGCGCGTGGCACTGCCGCACTTCGGTTTCGACCGGCCGCCCAATTTCGAGGGCGCCCGCTGGCACCCGGTGGTCGCCGAGCCGGTCGCGATGCTTGCCGCGCGTCTCGGCATGCCGCCGGAGGTTGCGGCCGCCGGCATCGAAGCCGCCCGGACGAAGCTCTTCGCGTTGCGCGCGCGCCGCGCGCGTCCCGCGGTCGACGACAAGATCCTCAGCGCGTGGAATGCGCTCGCGGTCGAGGGGCTGGCGCGCGCGGGGCGGCTGCTCGCGCGCCCCGAGTGGGTCGCCGAGGCGTTGCGGGTCACCGACGCCCTGCGTGCCACGGTGTGGCGGGACGGCCGGCTGCTCGCACTTCATCCCAAGGGAGCCCGGTGCCAGATGGCGACGCTCGACGATCATGCGTTCCTGTTGGCGGCCCTGATCGAATTGATGCAGGCCGAATTCCGCCCTGCCGACCTCGTTTGGGCGCAGGCGCTCGCCGACGCGCTCATCGACCATTTCGAAGACCGCGAGGCGGGCGGCTTTTTCTTCACCGCCCACGATCACGAGCCGCTCATCCACCGCCCCAAACCCGGCTACGATCAGGCCACGCCGGCCGGCAACGCGCGTGCGGTCCAGTCCCTGCTGCGCCTCGGCCGAATCCTCGGCGAAGCCCGCTATCTGCAAGCCGCCGAACGCGCGCTCGCCTGCTTCGCGGGCGCGATCGCCACGCAGCCGATGGCCTATCCGGGGCTGCTCGCCGCCCTCGACGAGTTGCGCCATCCACCGCGCATCGTCATCCTGCGCGGCCCCGCGGCCGGCTTTGCGCCCTGGCTCGCGAAACTCGCCACGCGCCCCGGCCGCGACATCGTCCTGGCATTGGCCAACGGCCTCGATCTTCCGGCCGCGCTCGCCAAGCCCGAGTGCGATTCGGTGACGGCCTGGGTGTGCCAGGGCGAAACCTGCCGGCCCCCGCTGCACAGCCCCGATGCCTTGGCCTGATTTGGAACAACGCGCGCGCTCTGCTATCAAAAGGGGAGACCAACACAACCGAGGAGGAAGATCATGGGCACCCAGCAATCCACCCTGAAGTTCGCACCCGCCGGCATGAACGTGCCGACGATCCGTATCGTTCCGCTCACGGCGCCTGTGCGCTGGCTCGGCGCCGGCTGGCGGGATTTCCGGCGCACGCTGGCTGTGAGCCTGCCGTATGGCATCGTCTTCGCGCTCCTCGGCTACGGCCTCGTGCAGTGGGCGTGGGCGCGGCCCCATCTGGCCATGGCATTGACGTCCGGCTTCCTGTTCGTCGGCCCGGTGCTGGCGACGGTGTTCTATGAACTCAGCCATCGTCTCGAACACCACCACCAAGCGCCAGCGTTCTGGACGCCGCTTCTGGTGTGGCGGCGCAACCCGGCGTCGCTCGGGCTGTTCGCGCTGATGCTGGTCTTCGTGCTTTCGGCCTGGGAGCGCATCTCGGCGATCCTCGTCGGCTTGTTCCTGCAGGGCTCGGGCATCGCGAGCGTCGGCGACCTCATCGGCCCCGCCATCCTCGCGCATCCGGATTTCCTGGCCGCCTACTTCGCGTTCGGCGGCCTGCTGGCGGCGATGGTGTTCAGCCTGTCCGTGGTTTCTCTGCCCATGCTGCTGCATCGCAAGGTCGATCTCGCGACCGCCATCGTCACCAGCTTTCTGGCGACGCGCGCGAACATCGTCCCCCTGCTGGTGTGGGCCGCGATCATCGCCGCCGCCATCGCCATCGGTTTTGTCACCGACTTTATCGCCATGGCGGTGATCTTCCCGTGGCTCGGCCATGCGAGCTGGCACGCCTACCGCGACCTGGTGGCGTAAACATTGTTTACGGGGGTTGGTAGCAAACGACCAGCCCCCCATCTTGTCAGCCGGGGCTTTTTCATTAATATTGCAATCGCGAAGAAGTCGATTCGCTCATCCCAACCCGTTTTCTGGAGAGAACAACATGAAAGCTTTGATCGTGACCGCCGCTGCCACGGCACTCCTGGCATTGACCGGTGCCGCTTCCGCCAATCAGGCGCTGGCGCAGAAGAACGCATGCATGTCCTGCCACGGCGTCGACAAGAAAATCGTCGGCCCGGCGTTCAAGGATGTCGCCAAGAAATACGCCGGCAACAAGGCTGCCGAAGCCGAACTGATCCACAAGGTCAAGGCGGGCGGCAAGGGCGTTTGGGGCCAGGTCCCGATGCCGCCCAACCCGCAGGTCAAGGATGAGGACCTGAAACAGATCGTCGAGTGGATCCTCAGCCTCAAGTAAGCGGCGCACGACCCGCACCGAGAAAGCCGGCGCAAGCCGGCTTTTTCATGGGCGCCGGCATCGGCATGCCTTGTGGTATAAATCGGGCGCCAATCCTTGTTGACGGGAGTGCCAATCCATGACGCGAAAATTGCTCCGCTGCGCGCTGACCACGGCAGCGATTCTGCTTGCTGCGGGCTGTGGGCAGAAGTCGGAACCACGCGACGGCACGCTTGCCATCCGTATCGGCCAAGTCTCGCCGCTGACCGGTCCGCAGGCGCACCTCGGCCGCGACAACGACAACGGCGCGCGGCTCGCGGTCGACGAGATCAACGCCCAGGGGCTGACCCTCGGCGGCAAGCCGGCGCGCATCGAACTCAGGAGTGAAGACGACGCGGCCGATCCGAAGACGGCGACGACGGTGGCCCAGAAGCTGGTCGACGAAGGCGTCGTCGCGGTCGTCGGTCACCTCAACTCGGGCGCCACCATTCCTGCGTCGAAAATCTACGCCGACGCCGGCATTCCGCAGATTTCGCCATCAGCCACGGCGATCGCCTACACGGCGCAGGGATTCAGGACGGCGTTCCGGGTGATGACCAACGACGCGCAGCAGGGCAGCGTGCTCGGCCGCTATGCGGTGCAAAAACTCGGGGCCAGGCGTGTCGCCATCATCGACGATCGCACCGCCTATGGCCAAGGGCTCGCCGACGAGGTGGCGAAAGCGGTCAGCGCCGCGGGCGGCGAAGTCGTCGCGCGCGAATACACCTCCGACCGCGCCACCGACTTCATGGCCATCCTCACGTCGATCAAGGCCAAGTCCCCCGATCTGGTGTTTTTCGGCGGCATGGACCCGCAGGCTGCGCCGATGGTCAAGCAGCTCAAGCAACTCGGCGTCAACGCTCGGTTCCTGGGCGGCGACGGCGTGCAGACGCCGAAATTCGTCGAACTCGCCGGCGCCGAGGCCGAGGGCACGATCGCCTCCAACCCCGGCCTGCCGCTCGATGCCATGCCCGGCGGTGCGGCGTTCAAGAGCAAGTTCGAAGCCAAATACGGCAAGATCCAGAACTACGCGCCCTACGCCTACGACGCCGTCTACGTGCTCGTCGAGGCGATGCGGCGCGCGCAATCCAGCGAGCCGGCCAAGGTTCTCGCGGAATTGCCGAAAACCGACTACCAGGGCGTGACCGGCCGCATCCGCTTCGACGCCAAGGGCGACATCACCGGCGGCGCCGTCACGCTGTACCAGGTGAGGGACGGCAAGTGGGTCACGCTGGAAACCGTGCAGAGCGCGCAGTGAGGCGCGCCTGATCGCCGCATGGACGTTTTCCTGCAGCAACTCGTCAACGGCCTGGTGCTGGGCAGCGTGTATGCCCTGGTCGCGCTCGGCTACACGATGGTGTACGGCATCCTCGAGCTCATCAACTTCGCGCACGGCGAAATCACCATGATGGGTGCGATGGTCGCGCTCGCGGTGATCGGCGCGCTTGCCCTTGCCGCGCCAGCGCTGCCGGGCGTGGTCATCGTCGGCGCGGGCTTGGCGCTGGCGATCCCGGTGTGCATGGCGCTGGGCCTGCTCATCGAGCGCGTCGCGTACCGGCCGCTGCGCAATGCGCCGCGGCTGGCGCCGCTGATCACCGCGATCGGGGTGTCGATCATTCTGCAGAATGTCGCCATGCTGATCTGGGGCAAGCAGTACATTCCCTTTCCCGCGATCCTGCCGCAGGGTCGGCACGATGTCCTGGGCGCGTCGATCACCGACGTGCAACTGGCCATCCTGCTGCTCGCGGTCGTCATCATGGCGGGGTTGACCTTGCTCGTCGGCAAGACGCGCCTCGGCCGCGCCATGCGCGCCACCGCCCAGTCGCGTCAGGTGGCGAGTCTGATGGGCGTGGACGTCGACCGCGTCATCGCCGCGACCTTCGTCATCGGCTCGGCGCTCGCCGCCATCGCCGGCGTCATGGTCAGCGCCTACTATGGCCTGGCGCACTATTACATGGGCTTCCTGCTCGGTCTGAAGGCGTTTTCCGCGGCAGTGCTGGGCGGCATCGGCAATCTCGCCGGAGCGATGCTCGGCGGGCTCCTGCTCGGTGTCATCGAGGCGCTCGGCGCGGGTTACATCGGCGATCTGACCGGCGGATTCCTCGGCAGCCACTACCAGGACGTGTTCGCATTCTTCGTGCTCATCCTGGTGCTGGTATTCCGTCCTTCCGGGCTTCTCGGAGAACGCCTTGCCGAGCGCGCGTAAACGCGCCTGGGCGGGCTTCGTCCTGCTCGCCGTCGGGCTCGCGGTGCTGCCGTTTCTGGTCGATTTCGGCCTTGGGCGCACCTGGGTGCGGCTGGTGGATTTCGCGTTGCTCTACGTCATGCTGGCGCTGGGGCTCAACATCGTCGTGGGCTACGCCGGCCTGCTGGACCTGGGCTACGTCGCCTTTTACGCGCTCGGCGCCTACGTCTATGCCTGGCTTGCCAGCCCGCACTTCGGCGTGCACCTGCCGTTCTGGGCCATCCTGCCGCTGGGTGCGTTGCTCGCCGCGGCGTTCGGCGTGCTGCTCGGCGCGCCGACGCTGCGGCTGCGCGGCGATTATCTCGCCATCGTCACCTTGGGCTTCGGCGAGATCATCCGCATCTTCATGAACAACCTGAACGCCCCGCTGAACATCACCAACGGACCGCAAGGCATCAACCTCATCGATCCCCTGCGCCTCGGCGACGTGTCGCTCGCGCAGAGCCACGTGCTCGGCGGCATCACGCTCTCCGCGCCACACCAGTATTACTACGTGTTCCTGATCCTGACGCTCGGCGTGGTGTTCGTATCCATGCGGCTGGAGGACTCGCGCGTGGGCCGCGCCTGGGTCGCGATCCGCGAGGACGAGATCGCCGCCGCGGCGATGGGCATCGACACCCGCAATTTCAAGCTGTTGGCATTTGCCATGGGGGCGACTTTCGGCGGACTCGCGGGCGGGCTGTTCGCCAGCTTTCAGGGCTTCATCAGCCCCGAGTCCTTCAACCTCATGGAGTCGATCATGATCCTGTGCATGATCGTTCTCGGCGGCATGGGGCACATTCCCGGGGTGATTTTCGGCGCGGTCGTGCTCACCCTCTTGCCCGAGGCCTTGCGCTACACCGGGGACGCGCAGCGCGCGCTTCTCGGGCGTATCGTCGTCGATCCCGCGGACCTGCGCATGCTGCTTTTCGGTGTCGCGCTGGTCGCCGTCATGCTCTACCGGCCCGCCGGCCTCATCCCGTCGGCACGGCGCCGCCGCGAGCTCGCGGCCAAGGGTGACGTCCTCGAGCAGGAGCAGGCGAGCCTCGCCGACACTGCGCGATGACAGTCCTGCTCGACGTGCGCCACGTCGCCAAGGCGTTCGGCGGCATCAAGGCGCTCTCCGATGTCTCGTTCCAGGTGCAGGCCGGGGAAATCTTCGGCCTCATCGGCCCGAACGGCGCCGGCAAGACCACGCTCTTCAACGCGCTCACCGGCCTGTATCCGGTCGACGCGGGCGAGATGCGGCTCGACGGCGCGCGGCTCGACGGCGCCAAGCCGCACCAGGTCCTGCGCCTGGGGCTGGCGCGGACGTTCCAGAACATCCGCCTGTTCGCGCACATGACGGCGCTCGAAAACGTCATGGTCGGGCGCCATGCGCGCACCCGCGCCGGCGTGCTCGGCGCGCTGTTGCGCGGCGCGGCGACGCGCGCCGAAGAAGCCGAGACCCGCGCCCGCGCCCGTGCGCTCCTGGCGCGGGTCGGCATCGAGCGCCATGCCGCGCGGCTCGCGCTGCACCTGTCCTACGGCGACCAGCGGCGCCTGGAAATTGCCCGTGCGCTCGCATCCGAGCCGAAGCTCCTCGCGCTCGACGAGCCTGCGGCCGGCATGAATCTCGCCGAGCGCGTGGCCTTGCGCGAGCTGCTGCTGCAACTGCGCGCCGACGGCCTGACGCTGCTGTTCATCGAACACGACGTCAAACTGGTCATGGATCTCTGTGATCGCCTCGCGGTTCTCGACTACGGCGTGAAGATCGCCGAGGGCACGCCCGACGCGGTGAGCCGCGATCCGCGGGTCATCGCCGCCTACCTCGGCGGCGACGCGGCATGAAGCCGCTTCTGGAAGTGCGCAATCTGGCGGTGGCGTATGGCGCCATCCGCGCCGTGCGCGACGTCAGCCTGACGGTTGGCGAGGGCGAGATGGTGTGCCTCATCGGCGCCAACGGCGCAGGCAAGTCGACCACGCTCAAGGCGATCAGCGGGCTCATCGGTCCGGCCGCCGGTGCCATCCATTTCGACGGCCAGTCGATCACCCGCCGCCCGGCGCACCGCGTGGCGCGCCTGGGGCTCGCCCTGGTGCCCGAGGGCCGCGGCGTGTTCCCGCGCATGTCGGTGGTCGAGAACCTGCTCATGGGCGCCTATGTGCGAAACGATCGCGACGGCGTGCGCCACGACCTCGACGAAATCTATGCGCTGCTGCCGCGCCTGGCTGAGCGCCGCCAACAGCGCGCCGGACTCTTGTCCGGCGGCGAGCAGCAGATGCTCGCCCTCGGCCGCGCGCTGATGGCGCGACCCAAGCTGCTGTTGCTCGACGAGCCGAGCATGGGCCTTGCGCCGATCATGGTGGAAACCGTGTTCGACATGATCCGCGCGATCGCCGCGCGCGGCGTCGCCGTCCTTCTCGTCGAACAGAACGCGCGCCTGGCGCTGCAAACCGCGGCGCGCGGCTACGTCATGGAAAACGGCGTCATCACCGTCGCGGACGGCGCCGGGCAGCTCGCCGCCGACCCGGCGGTGCGGCGCGCCTACTTCGGCGAATGAGCGCGTGTTGTGATCCCGCAACAGATTCGGCGGTGCGCCGTCATACATGTTTGCATTCTCGCTTCATGGAAACTGAATATGCTAATATACGTTTCGTTGGAGCGCGTCTCACATCGCTCAACGTTTCACCCAACCCCATCAATCATAGGAGTTCCGTCATGCAAATCGCAAAACTCACCGCGGCGCTGATCGCTGCCGCCGTCTCGTCCGCCGCCCTTGCCGACGCCGCTGCGCCCGCAGCCGCTGCACCCGCCAACACGCCCGAAGCGTGGGCCGCCAAACTGCTCGATCCGGCGCAGGCCGCAGCCATCGCCCAGGATCCGAAGGCCGCCGTGCCGGCGATGATCGCCGTCACCGATCCGGCCACCGCGTTCGCCATGGGCAATGCCATGATGAACCCGAACACCAGCATCCAGATGATGAACAGCCTGATGAACCCGGCCACGTTCCAGACCTACATGCGTTTCCTGGATCCGTCGGTTGCGATGAAGTGGATGGCTGCCGGCATGGACCCCAACTTCTACACCGCGGCGATGACCCCGTTCATCAACCCCAATACCTACATGAAAATGATGATGGCGCCGGTTGACCCCCGCCTCCTCAACATGGGCATGCAGACGCTCAATCCCGGCATGTACATGAACTGGATGATGGCGCCCATCAGCCCCGCCGCCATGAACACCATGATGGCCCCGATCAATCCCGCCCTGTACACCAACTGGGCAAACACCCTGGTCAATCCGCAGACCTATGGCACGTTTGGCGCCGTGATGGATCCCAAGGCCTACTCCAACCTGACCAACGCCTTCAACCCCGCCGCCATCCTGGCCCCGCTCGGTGCCGCGGCCCAAGGTGCAGCCGCTCCTGCGGCGCCCGCCGCGCCGGCCAAGTAATCGTCCGGCAGAGCGCAGGTTTGGCACTCGGAAACCCTGGCGCAGCCCGCCAGGGTTTTTTCACGTGGGTGATAGGTTTTTGATATACAGTGGCGACCATGTTTAGCAGGATACTCTTTGCCTTTCTCGCGAGCTGCCTCGCAATGCCGGCGAGCGCTGATGATGCGCAGTTCATCGCCGAGCGCGCCGCGAACATCGAGCGCGTGGCGCACACGCTCGACGTGCGCAGCAATGCCGGGCTGCTCCGCAAGCCGGGGCAGGCGCTCGAATGGATCGACGCCGTGACCGAACCGGGGTTCGCCGCCGCACTCATGAGCATGAGCGCGCATCCGGAAACCTGGCTCAAGGCCATCGAACAGGCCGCCGAGCCGTCCACCCTGAAGAACTTCTCCCAGGCGTCCGACCCGCAGGTGCTGGCCGACTGGTTCTATTCCTCGATCGACCCGACTTTTCAGCATGCGCTGTTGAGCCGCGCGCTCGACCCCGCAAAGGCTCGGCGCTGGCTTTCCGCCGTTTCCGACCCGCGCTTCTATGCCCCGGCCATTGCCGTCATGACGCCGGCGACGCCGCTGGAATGGGTGCAGGTGACCGCCGACGGGCGGGTGCTGCGCCCGCTGGCAGCGTGGCTGGACCCCAAGAACGCGCTCGGCTGGCTGCGCCTGCCGGCCGAACTCGCCGCGGCGCGCGCCGACAAGCCTGTTCCCGAGCCCTGGCTCAAGCGCCTGCCGCAGCGTTACTGAAGCGGTAGTACGCGCGCTCCGTGAGCACGGCGTCGAGCGGGGCGTCCCAGGCATCGCGCGGCAAGGCCGTGACCCGCTGACATTCGTAGCCGACACCGATGAGCCGCGGCTTGCGCCACTGGCGGCGGTTTGCCAGGTAGGCGAGCGTCGCGTCGTAATACCCCCCGCCCATGCCCAGCCGGTTGCCGTGCGGGTCGAAACCCACCAGCGGCACGAACAGCACGTCGAGCTGACGCGCAGCGATCGGCCGCGCGTCCCACGGCTCGGGAATCCCATAGCGATTGGTCGTCATCGGGTTTCTGCCGTGTACCAGAGCGAAGCGCAGCACGCGGCCGCGCGCCGGTACCACCGGCAGGTAGCACGCGCGACCCATCCATAGCGCCTGGTTGAGGATGGGGAGGATGTCGAATTCGCCCTTGTGGGGCAGGTAGAAGCCGAAGCGTTGGCCGCGCAGCAACAGCCCGTTGGCCAGGGCCAGGCGCAATGCACGGCGCGCGGCAGCGCGGCGCGCAGCGCGGTCGACGGCGTCACGCGCGCGTTTGAGCTGGCGCCGGAGTGCCGCCTTGTCGATCGCAGCCAAGCGGTCAACGGCGCTGTCCGGGTTCAAGTGGGAAAGGCTCCCCGCCTGTGCCGACCGGCCGCTATCCTTGAACCGGAGTTCAAGGGGGTCGCAGCGACGCTGCCTTCAGGCACGTTCACGTGGAACACGCACACCGGCAGACGAAGGTGCCGCAACCGAGCGCAAGCGCATTGGTACAAAGGAATCGCAGCCTTCGCGAACACCGCAGGGAGCGCAACGATTCTAAGCCACTTTTGCGGCTTCGGCCAATACCGCGTCGAGGAGCGCGGTGCAGGCCACGACCCGCGTGCGCGTCGCCGCCGATTCCCGCGGCCCGCTTTGCGTGAGCACCTCGTGCGCGAGATTGAGCCCGGCCATGATGGCGATGCGTTCCGCGCCGATGACCTTGGTTCCCTCGCGGATCTCGCGCATTTTCTGGTCGAGATACTCTGCCGCGGCAATCAGTGCGGCTTCCTCGTCCGGTTTGCAGGCGACGCGATAGGCGCGGCCGAGGATGTGGATTTCGATCGAGCGGGGCGAGGCCATCATGCGTCCTTCGGCAGGTTTTCGATCACCGCCGCCAGCCGGCTGCGCGCGGCATCGAGGCGCGCGGCGAGCTGTGCACGGTCGGCGTCCGACGCCGCAAGCCGGTCGCGCAAGGCCCGGTTTTCCGCATGCAGCGTGCGGCACAGTTCGGCCACCTGGCGGATGCGGGCTTCCAGTGCATCGAGTTCCTGTTTCATGCCGGCAACTATAGGGGGCGGCTTCGTGGCGGTCAATCAGGGTGCGTGTGATCGGCTGTCGAACCGCGACGACGCCCCGCCCGCGCCTGCAACAAGGCGCGGGCGGGGCGCGCGGTCGGCTGCGGTTTGCAGGATTATCTGGGATAATTCCCGCGTTCAGGTGCCCGCGCGCGATTCCCGCCGCGCGGGTCAAACGGGAAACAGGTGCGCGGCCCCGCCGCAAAGCCTGTGCTGCCCCCGCAACGGTCAGCGCTAAACGGTGCATCACATTCGCCACTGGGTCCGCCCGGGAAGGCGATGCACTTGACGCGCGAGCCCGGATACCGGCCTGAATGGCGCCGCGGTTCGACCGCGGCGCTTCCGTTCAACCGCCTGCGGGGATCCAGGCGCCAACCGAGAGAACTCCATGAAGCGCTTTTCAGCCACCCTGCGCGCCCTGTGCGTGCTCGTTCCTGTCACCGCTGCCGCCGATCCGGGGGCGCCGACCCTCGATCCCGTCGTCATCACCGCCGCGCGCGTGGCCACGCCCGACACTGAGGCGCCATTCGCATCCGAAGTCCACACCCGCGATCAGATCGAGGCATCGGGCGCGACCAGCCTGTACGACTACCTTGCCCGCCACACCTCGGTGAACGTCCTGCCGAGCTTCGGCAACCGCTTCACCCCCAAGCTCGACATGCGTGGCTATGGCATCGGGGATGGCTACCAGAACCTCGTCGTGACCGTCGATGGCCGGCGTCTGAACAACATCGATATGATGCCCCAGCTCATCGGCGCGATCCCCCTGGCCGACGTCGAGCGCATCGAAATCACCAAGGGCAGCGGCGCGGTGCTGTACGGCGATGGCGCCATGGCCGGCGCGATCCACATCATCACCCGCGCGCACACCGGGGCCGTGCTGGCGGCCAGCGCCGGCAATTTTGGTGCGTATCAGGTGAGCGCGGGCGCGGGCCTCAAACGACCCGGTCTCACGCTCTCCGCGAGCGTCGACGACGAGGCCGACGACGGCCACGCGCGCGCAGACGTCACCGGTCACAAGGATGCCGCCCGGGATCGCACCTGGCGCGGGCAGATCGAGGCCACGCCCACCGAGGCCCTCAAGCTCGCGCTCGATCTCGCCGCCACACGCATCGACACCCGCTATCCCGGGCCCCTCACGCTGGCCGAATTCACCGCCGACCCGAAGCAGAACGGCGGCAATACCTACAATCACCAGCGCCTGGACAGCGATCGCTGGGGTCTCGGCGCGACGGTTGCGCTCGCCCCCGCGCTCGAACTTGCCGTGCGCCACGCCCGCGAGGACAAGCGTTCCGATTACCTGGCGCCGTTTGCGTTTCGTGCCGATTACGATTCCACGGACGACGACCTCGGCCTGCAATACCGCGGCGCAGCCCTCGACGTGAGCGCCGGCGTCGCCCGTCACGACGGCGAGCGACGCGACCGCAACGGCTGGGCCGACAACGACACCCGCAAGCGCAACACCGGCTGGTACGTGCAGGGGCAGTATCGCTTCGCTGCGACCACCGTCGCGCTGGGCGGGCGCCGGGAAACGGTCGATTACCGCTACCTGCCCACGACGGGTGGCGCGCGTTCGGCAAACCATGATCTTTCCGCCTGGGAGCTTGGCGTCAACCATCGCCTCGACGCGCAAACGACCCTGTTCGCGAACTATGCGCGTGCCTTCCAGGCGCCGGACATCGACCGGTTTTTCAATTTCGGCGGCACCTTCAACGGCTTCATCCGCCCGGCCATCAGCCGCACGGTCACGCTCGGCGCCAACCATGTCGTGCGCGCCAACCGCCTCAAGCTCGCGCTGTTCCGTGCCGACGTCGACGACGAAATCTTCTTCAACCCGCAGACCTGGACCAACACCAACCTCGACGCAACCCACAAGCTCGGCCTCGAAGTGCAGGACACCTGGCAAGCGCTCGACACGCTCGCCCTGCGCCTGAACTATGCCTGGACCCGCGCGCGTATCGACCACGCCGGCGGCGGCGCCTTCGACGGCAAGGATCTGCCGGGCGTGCCACGCCACAGCGCGACCGTCGCCATCGACTGGCAGCCGGCGCAGGCCTGGCGTGTGAACCTCAGCCATGTCTGGCGGAGCCGCGCGTATGCGCTGGACGACTTCGCAAACGCCTTCGCGCAACGGCAGGCCGCATTCCAGACGACCGATGCCGCGCTCTCGTACCGGACGAAGGCGTTCACCTGGTTTGCCGGCGTCGACAACCTCTTCGCGCGCCGCAACGGCCTTTGGGTGCACGACGACGCCATCTATCCGGTGGCCTTCACGCGCAACTGGCGTCTCGGGCTGAAGGCCGCTTTCTGACCGCCGGCGAAGGGGGCGATAATGACGCGGTGAACCCAGCGTATGTCGGCCGCTTCGCGCCATCCCCCACCGGGCCGTTGCACTTCGGTTCGCTCGTCGCGGCGCTGGCGAGCTGGCTCGACGCGCGCGCCGCGGGCGGCCGTTGGCTGGTGCGCATCGAGGACGTCGACCGGCCGCGCTGCGTCGCCGGCGCCGCCGACACCATCCTGCGCCAGCTCGAACACCACGGCCTCACCTGGGACGACAGCGTTCTTTACCAGCGCACGCGCGACGACGCCTACGCAGCCGCCGTGGAGACGCTTCTCGCCGGCGACCTGGCGTATGCCTGCGCCTGCACCCGCAGCGCGCTTGCGCACGCGCCGCGCAATGCGTTCGGCGAGATGATCTACCCCGGCACCTGCGCGCACGGCACCGGCATGCGCGCCGCGCGCGCCGTGCGCCTGCGCGTGCCCGGTGGCGACGTCGCCTTTGTCGATCGCGTGCACGGCGCTCTGCGGCAGAACCTCGCGCGCGAGGTAGGCGATTTCATCATCCGCCGCGCCGACGGCCTCTTCGCCTACCAGCTCGCGGTGGTCGTCGATGATGCGTATCAGGGTGTCACGCACGTCGTGCGCGGGGCCGACCTCTTGTGGAACACGCCGCGCCAGATTCACCTCCAGAACCGCCTCGGCCTGCCGACGCCGGCGTATGCCCACGTGCCGCTCATCACCAACGCCGCCGGGCAAAAGCTGTCCAAGCAGACGCGCGCGCCGGCGCTGGCTGCGGGCGAATCCGCGCGGGCGCTCGCCCAGGCGCTCGCCGTCCTCGGGCATGCGCCCCCGCCCGCGCTCGCCGGCGCCGCACCGGGCGAACTGCTGGCCTGGGCGAGCGCCCACTGGCGCATCGAGCGCGTGCCGCGTGCGGCGGTGGTTGCCAAGGCGTTACCCGACCCCGACAATGGCATGCCCAACCCGTAAACCCTGACCTGCCATGGCGAAACTGCCCAGCGCGGCCGAGCAAGTACTCGCCGCCCACGCCCATTTCATCCATACCGTCGTCGCCGCGCTTGGCGACCGCAGCCGCCTCGCCGCACTCATGCCGCAGCTCGACGCCGCCGCCGAGGCGGGCTGGGGAAATCTGGTCGGCGCGTTGCGCCAGGTCATCGACGGACGCCGCGATGCGTCGATCCGCCTGGGCCTCGACGACGAGGACCGCATCCTGCTCGACGCCATCCTCGCCGGGCTCGACGACCCGGCGACGCTCCCGCCGCTCGCTGCACGCCCCGATGGCAGCGCTGCGGCGCCCGGGCTCGCCGCCCTGATCGATGCCGCTGCGCGCGGCGACGTCCAGGCGCTGGCGGCGCTCGCCAGCATGGCCGAGCAGATGATGAAAGCCGGCGGCGACATGGCCCGCCTGGGTGGCATCATGCGCCGCCTGGTGAACGGCGAGCGCGACAGGGAGCGTCTCGGTCGCGGGATGGGCGCGCTGGGCCGCGAACTGCTCGCCGGCGTGCTCGACGAGCTGGCGCGCCTGCGCCCGCAGTGAGGTTTTGACGACCGCGGACGACTGCGCTAGAATTTCCCGCTTTCGGCGCTGTCCCAAGGCCGCTCGGTGATGTAGCTCAGCCGGTTAGAGCGACGGATTCATAATCCGTAGGTCGGTGGTTCAAGTCCACTCATCACCACCATTTCCCCTGCGCGTATCGCGTCCTCCCCATCGGTTTCCATGTCCGGCAAGATCTACATCAAGACCTTCGGCTGCCAGATGAACGAGTATGACTCGGCGAAGATGGCCGACGTGCTCGCGGCGAGCGAGGGCATGACCCCGACCGATACACCGGAAGATGCGGACGTGGTGCTCTTCAATACCTGTTCGGTGCGCGAGAACGCCCAGGAAAAGGTGTTCCACTATCTGGGACGGATGCGCGCGCTCAAGGCGGCGCGGCCGGACCTCATCATCGGCGTCGGCGGCTGCGTGGCGAGCCAGGAAGGCGCGGCCATCGTCGCACGCGCGCCCTATGTCGACGTGGTCTTCGGCCCGCAAACCCTGCATCGCCTGCCCGAGCTGATCGCCCGGCGGCGTGCGACGGGTGAGGCGCAGGTCGACATCCGCTTTCCCGAAATCGAGAAATTCGACCACCTGCCGCCGGCGCGCAGCGAAGGCGCGGCGGCGTTCGTGTCGATCATGGAAGGCTGCTCCAAATATTGCAGTTTCTGCGTCGTGCCCTACACGCGCGGCGAGGAGGTCTCGCGGCCGTTCGACGACGTCATCGCCGAAGTCGCCGAGCTTGCCGGCCGCGGCGTCCGCGAGGTTACGCTCCTGGGGCAGAACGTCAATGCCTACCAGGGCGCGCTCAACGATGGCGGCACGGCGGATTTCGCTTTCCTGCTGGAAGTCGTGCACGAGATTCCCGGCATCGAGCGCATCCGCTACACCACCAGCCATCCGCGGGAAATGACGCCGCGCCTGATCGACGCCTACACGCGTCTGCCGAAGCTGGTCTCCCACCTCCATCTGCCGGTGCAGTCGGGTTCCGACCGCATTCTTGCGGCGATGAAGCGCGGTTACACGGCGCTCGAATACAAGTCGCTGGTCCGCCGGCTGCGCGCGGCGCGTCCGGACCTGTCGCTGTCGTCGGATTTCATCGTCGGCTTTCCCGGTGAGACCGAGGCCGACTTCGAGGCGACGATGCGCCTCATCGAGGAACTCGATTTCGACGCCAGCTTCTCGTTCATCTACAGCAAGCGGCCGGGAACGCCCGCCGCGGATCTGCCCGACGACGTGCCGGACGCGGTGAAAAGCGCGCGTCTGCAGCGCCTGCAGGCGCAGATCAACCTGCAGGCACAGCGTGTCAGCCAGGCGATGGTCGGCACCCGGCAGCGCGTCCTGGTGGAGGGGCTGTCGAAAAAGGATGCGCGCGAACTCGCCGGCCGTACCGCCAACAACCGCATCGTCAATTTTCCCGCGCCGCCGCGCCTCGTCGGCCAGTTCGTCGATGTGACGATCACCCAGGCGCTGCCCAACAGCCTCCGTGGCGAAGTGCTCACCGATGAAATCTGAAACCGTCGAAGTCACCCTGCGGCCGGAGGACAACCGCCGGCTCGCCAACCTGTGCGGCGTGATGGACGAGAATCTGCACCAGATCGAGGCGGCATTCGACGTCACCATCAGCCGGCGCGGCGCCCTGTTCCGTGTGCGCGGCGTGCCGGCCCAGGCCGCGAAGGGCGCCGAGGCGATCGAGCATTTCTACAACCGTGCGCACGATGCCCTCAACCTGGACGACATCCAGCTCGGACTGGTCGCGCTCGCGCGCGGTCGCGCCGATGACGACGAGGGGCCGGCGCTGCGTACCCGGCGCGCCGAGCTGCGTGCGCGCACGCCGCGTCAGGCCGAGTATCTCGACGCGATCCAGAATCACGACATCACCTTCGGCGTGGGTCCCGCGGGGACCGGCAAGACCTATCTCGCCGTCGCCTGTGCGGTCGATGCGCTGGAACGCGAGCAGGTCAAGCGCATCGTGCTCACCCGGCCGGCGGTCGAGGCCGGCGAGCGGCTCGGCTTCCTGCCGGGCGATCTGACGCAGAAGGTCGACCCCTATCTGCGGCCGCTGTACGACGCGCTCTACGACCTCATGGGCTTCGACAAGGTGGCGCGCCTCATGGAGCGACAGACGATCGAGGTGGCGCCGCTCGCGTTCATGCGCGGCCGCACGCTCAACCACGCCTTCATCATCCTCGACGAGGCGCAGAACACGACGCCCGAGCAGATGCAGATGTTTCTGACGCGCATGGGCTTCGGGGCGCGCGCGGTGGTCACCGGCGATGTCACGCAGATCGACCTTGCGCGCCATCAGAAAAGCGGTTTGAACGACGCGATCGAGGTGCTCGCGGGCGTCCGTGGTATCGCGTTTACCCATTTCACGTCCGAGGACGTCGTGCGCCATCCGCTGGTTGCGCGCATCGTCAATGCCTACGCCGAGCGCCGCGCGCGCGAGGAGGCGCGTGACAAGGCATGAGCTGGCGCTCGCGGTGCAGTATGAAAGCCGCGCCGAGGGCCTGCCGGGGCGTGCGCAGATCCGCCGCTGGGTGGCGGCCGCACTGGAATATCCGGCCGAAATCACGGTGCGCATCGTCGATGCCGACGAGGCCCGGCGGCTCAACCGCGACTATCGCGACAAAGATTACGTCCCCAACGTGCTGACCTTCGAGTACGGTGAAATCCGCCCCGGCGTGCTGGGCGGCGATGTCGTGCTCTGCGCGCCGGTGATCGAGGCCGAGGCGCGCGCCCAGGGCAAGCGCCTGCGTGACCATTACGCGCACCTCACGGTGCACGGCGTGCTGCACCTCCAGGGGTACGACCACCAGACCGCGGCCGATGCCGTCATCATGGAGGCGCGTGAAATCGCTATACTCAAACGCTTCAAGATTTCCAATCCCTATCAATGACACCGACCCATGGAGTCCGAGAGTAAACCCACCCTGCTCGAACGCATTTCCCACTGGCTGATGCGTGAACCCGAAGACCGCGAGCAGCTGATCGAGCTTCTCCACGGTGCCTACGAAAACAATCTGATGGATGCCGACGCCCTGGCCATGATCGAGGGCGTGCTCTCGGTGTCCGAAATGCGCGTCGGCGAGATCATGATTCCGCGCGCGCAGATGGACGTCATCGACATCAACGAGGCGCCCGAAAAATTCATTCCGTTCGTGATCGAAACCGCGCATTCGCGCTTTCCGGTCATCGACCGCGACCGCGACGACGTGATCGGCATCCTCCTCGCCAAGGATCTGCTGCGCTATTACGCCGAGGCCGACGCCGACATTCGCGGCATGCTGCGGCCGGCGGTGTTCATTCCGGAATCCAAGCGGCTCAACGTGCTGTTGAAGGAGTTCCGTTCCAATCGCAACCACATCGCCATCGTCGTCGACGAATACGGCGGCGTGGCGGGGCTGGTGACGATCGAGGACGTGCTCGAACAGATCGTCGGCGATATCGAGGACGAATACGACTTCGATGAAGCCGAGGACAACATCATCCGCGAACGGGACGGGGGTTACCGCGTCAAGGCGGCGACCGAGATCGGCGACTTCAACGCGGCGCTGGGAACGGACTTTTCCGACAAGGAATTCGACACCATCGGCGGCCTGGTCGTGTCGCGTTTCGGCCACCTGCCCAAGCGCGGCGAGAGCGTGAGTTTCGACGGCCTGACTTTCACCGTCCTGCGCGCCGACAGCCGCCGGCTGCACACCCTGCGCGTCAAGCGCGAGGCCGCGGCGTCAGAGTCCCAGGCTCGCCCATAGCGCGTCGACACGCGCCTTGACGGCGGCGTCCATGACGATCGGCGTGCCCCATTCGCGCGTCGTCTCGCCGGGCCACTTGTTGGTCGCGTCGATGCCCATCTTCGAGCCGAGGCCGGACACCGGGCTTGCGAAGTCGAGATAATCGATCGGCGTGTTTTCCACCAGCAGTGTGTCGCGCGCCGGATCGACGCGCGTGGTGAGCGCCCAGATCACTTCCTTCCAGTCGCGCACGTCGACGTCGTCGTCGGTGACGACGATGAATTTCGTGTACATGAACTGGCGCAGGAAGCTCCACACGCCGAACATCACGCGCTTGGCGTGGCCGGGGTAGCTCTTCTTCATGCGCACCAGCGCCATGCGATAGCTGCAGCCTTCCGGCGGCAGGTAGAAATCGACGATTTCTGGAAATTGTTTCTGCAACAGTGGCACGAACACTTCGTTGAGCGCCACGCCGAGGATCGCCGGTTCGTCGGGCGGCTTGCCGGTATAGGTGCTGTGATAGATCGGGTCGCGGCGCATGCTGATGCGCTCGATGGTGAACACCGGGAAGCGTTCCTGCTCGTTGTAATAGCCCGTATGGTCGCCATAGGGGCCTTCGAGTGCGGTCTCTCCGGGGTGGATCGCGCCTTCGAGGACGATCTCGGCGCTCGCCGGGACTTCCAGGTCACAGCCCAGGCAGCGCGTGACCTCGGTCTTGGCGCCGCGCAAGAGGCCCGCGAACTGGTACTCGGAAAGCGAGTCGGGAACCGGGGTGACCGCGCCCAGGATCGTCGCCGGGTCGGCGCCGAGGGCGACCGCGACCGGAAACGGCTGGTCGGGGTGGGCGAGGGTATGCTCGCGAAAATCCAGCGCGCCACCGCGGTGTGCCAGCCAGCGCATGATGAGCTTGTTGGGGCCGATCACCTGTTGCCGGTAGATGCCGAGGTTCTGGCGTTTCTTGTGCGGACCGCGGGTGACGGTGAGCCCCCAGGTGATGAGCGGCGCGACGTCGCCCGGCCAGCAGTGCTGGATCGGCAGGCGGGAGAGGTCCACGTCGGCGCCTTCCCAGACGACGTCCTGACAGGGTGCCGAGTGCACCGCTTTCGGCGCCATGTTCAGAACCTGTTTGAGCACCGGCCACTTTTCCCATGCGTCGCGCAGGCCGCGCGGCGGCTCCGGCTCTTTCAGGTAGGCGAGCAGCTTGCCGATTTCGCGCAAGCGCGCCGGATCGTCCTCGCCCATTCCCAGCGCGACCCGTCTGACGGTGCCGAAAAGGTTTGCCAGGACCGGGATCGAGTGGCCACGCGGGCGCTCGAAGAGCAGCGCCGGGCCGCCCGCGCGCAGCACGCGGTCGGCGATTTCGGTCATTTCGAGGTCGGGGTCGACCTCGACGGCGATGCGCTTGAGCTCGCCCGCGCGCTCGAGTTGCGCGATGAAGTCGCGCAGGTCGCGGTATTTCAACCTGGGTTCAATCGATGTATTCGAAGAGCTTGACGACGCGTGTCACGCCGCTCGTGGTGCGTGCGACTTCCGCCGCCGCATCGCCCTCGGCGCGCTTCACCAGGCCCATCAGGTAGACGACGCCAGCCTCGGTGACGACCTTGATTTTCAACGCCGGGACGCGATCATCGTCCAGCATGCGGACTTTGACCTTGGCGGTGATCGCGGTGTCATTGGCGTCCGAGGTCAGCGACGTCACGCCGGAGACGACGGTTTCGTTGAAGACCGTGCGCACGTCGGGAATCGCGCGCACGATCTCGGCGACTTTGGCGCGCGTCGCCTCGTCCGGCACCTGGCCGGTCAGCAGCACCTGGCGGTTGAAGCTGGTGGCCGAGACGCTGATGTTGCCCTGCGGGAACGCTTCGCGCAGACGGTTGAAGGCGCGTAGTTCGATCTCCTGATCGGAGACGAACACGCCGGTGGTGCGCCGGTCCACGGCCACCGCCGCGCCCGCCGCCGCACCGCCGACCGCGACGGCGGCACAGCCGCCGAGCTGCGCCAGCGCCACGGCGAGGATCGTCAGGGAAAATAGCTTGTTCATTCAATCGACTCCCAGTAAGAGGCTGTCCACGGCATCGCACAGGCAATGCAGGGCCAGCAGTTGCAATTCGTGCAGACGGGCGCCGGACGCTGCCGGCATCATGAGGTGGACTGCGTCATCCGCCGCGGGTTCCCCGGCGACGCGCGATGGCGCAGGGCCGAGCACCACGCGCGCCATGCCGCGGCCGGCCGCGGCGTCACACAGCGCCAGGATCGCGCCCGGGTCGTCGCCCGCATCCAGCGCCAGCAGGACGTCGCCCGGCAGGCCCAGCGATCGGATCTGGCGGGTGTAGCGCCCGTCGCCATCGCCATCCCCCGCCAGCGCAAGGTCGCAAGCCAGGGCGATGGCGGCGAGACCGGGGCGGTCGGCTTCGTAGCGATTGACCATGAGCGACGCGAAATGGCGCGCGAGAAAGATGCCGTTGCCGGCGCCCACCGCGAGCACCTTGCCGCCCTGGGTCAGGCAGTGCACGATGAGCTGTGCCGCGGCCGCGATGCCGGGTGCGAGCGCGGCAGCCGCGTCGAGCGCCAGCTGCGCCGAGCCTTCGATGCGGCTGTGGATGCGGTCTTGCAAAGGCATGCGGTGATTATCCCATATCGTCGAAGGCGTTCCGCAGCCAAACCGGTTGCTGGCGCGCGTCGATGGCGACGACGTCGAAGCGGCACGGCGGCAGCGTCGTCATCTGCCCGAGATAGAGCCGCGCGGCGGCAAGCAGCCGGTGCTGCTTGGCGGGAGTCACGCTGGCCAGCGCACCACCGAAGTCGCTGCGGTTGCGCAGGCGCACTTCGACGAACACCAGGGTTTCGCCATCCTGCATGATGAGGTCGATCTCGCCGAAGCGGCAGCGCCAGTTGCGTGCGACGGGGCGCAGCCCCTGGCCCTGGAGATAGCTTTGCGCGACGGCTTCGGCCGACTGCCCGATGGACGTTTTCGACATCTGCGACAATGAAGGCCATGAACGAGACCAGCCATGATACCCGCTTGCCGCCCGCGCTCTACGTCGTCGCCACCCCCATCGGCAATCTGCGCGACATCACCCTGCGCGCGCTAGACACGCTGCGTGCCGTCGACCGGGTCGCCGCCGAAGACACCCGGGTGACGGGGCAGTTGCTGGCGCATTTCGGCATCCGCAAGCCGCTGGCGTCGATCCGCGAACACAATGAACGCGAGGCGGCGCAGGGCGTCGTCGCCCGAATCCTCGCCGGGGAGGCGGTGGCCTACGTCTCGGATGCCGGAACGCCGGCGATCTCGGACCCGGGTGCGCGGCTGGTCGCGGCGGTGCGCGCGGCGAATCTGCCGGTGGTGCCGATTCCCGGCGCGTCGGCCGTGACTGCGGCGCTGTCGGCCGCGGGCGTCGGCGAGGGCGCGTGGCTGTTCGCCGGGTTCCTGCCCGCGCGCGCCAACGCGCGCCGCGCCGCGCTCGCGCATTGGCAGACGCTCGATGCCGCGCTGGTTTTCTACGAGGCGCCCCACCGGGTGGCGGAAACCGTCGCCGACCTCGCCGCGGTGCTCGGCGCGCGCACGCTCACCGTCGCGCGGGAACTCACCAAGCGCTTCGAAACCATCACGACCTTGCCGCTGACCGATGCCGCGGCGTGGTTCGCCGCCGATCCCAACCGCACGCGTGGCGAATTCGTGCTCGTCGTTCATCCGCCACCGGTCGCGGAAACGCGTGGCGAGATCGACACCGAGGCCCTGCGTGTGCTCGACCTGCTGCAGCGCGAACTGCCGCCGCCGCTCGCCGCCAAGCTTGCCGCCCGGATAACCGGGCACAGCAAGGCCGACCTCTATAGAATGATGCTTGCGACCAAGCCGCCCGAGACCCCATGACGCAAACGCTGAGCCTGACCCGCCCCGACGACTGGCACGTCCATTTCCGCGACGGCGCGGCGATGGCGAGCGTGCTGCCGGACACCGCGCGGGTGTTCGGTCGCGCCATCGCCATGCCCAATCTCAAGCCACCGGTCGTCAACGTCGCCGACGCCGCCGCATACCGGGACCGCCTGCGCGCGGCGGTTCCCGCGGGCAGCGCTTTCGAACCGTTGATGACCTTGTATCTCACCGAAAAGACCAGCGCCAAAGATATCCGGGAAGCCCGTGCAAGCGGCTTCGTTCATGCACTGAAATACTACCCGGCCGGGGCGACGACCCATTCGGAGTCCGGCGTGACCGATCTGAACAAGGCCTATGCGGCCATCGCCGCCATGGAGGCGGCGGGGATGCCGCTGCTGCTGCACGGCGAAGTGGTCGATCCCGCGGTCGATGTCTTCGATCGCGAGGCCGTGTTCATCGAGCGCCATCTGACCCGCCTGATGAAAGATTTCCCGCGCCTGCGCATCGTCCTCGAACACATCACCACGCGCCATGCCGCGGAATTCGTGGCAGCGGCACCGCCGACCGTCGCCGCCACGATCACCGCCCACCATCTGCTCTACAACCGCAACGCCATGTTCCAGGGTGGCATCCGCCCCCACTTGTACTGCCTGCCGGTCCTCAAGCGCGAGAGCCACCGCCGGGCGCTGATCGAGGCGGCAACCTCGGGCAACCCGAAGTTCTTCCTCGGCACCGATTCCGCCCCGCACGCAGTGGGCGCCAAGGAATCGGCATGCGGCTGCGCCGGCATCTACACCGCGCACGCGGCACTGGCGCTATACGCCGAAGCCTTCGAGGATGCGGGCGCCCTCGACCGCCTGGAAGCCTTCGCCAGCCACTACGGCGCGGATTTCTACGGTCTGCCGCGCAACGCCACGACCGTCACGCTCGTGCGCGAGCCGTGGACGGTTCCCGAACGCCTGCGCTTTGGCGACACCACCCTCGTGCCGTTGCGCGCCGGCGAGACGCTGCGCTGGCGCGTGGTCTGAGCGGATCAGGGAAAAGCCGGGATTTCGGGCTCGATGCCCGAGTCTCCCGCTTCCGGGTGGTGCGCGGTGACCAGTCTGCGGATTTCGCCGACCCGGTGCGCGGGCACGTCGACCATCATCAGGATGCCGCCCGCCGCGATCGCCGGCTCGAAACGTCTGAGCCGCGAGTTGGGAATCGCGCTGGCGACCATGCTCGATACCCAGGCTCCGAACGCTGCGCCGACGAGGGCCGTGACGAGGATGGTGACGAGCCGCAGGTCGATGCCGGCCGGCGGGAAGAAGATCGCCACCAGCCCGGCGACGATGCCGATGCCGCCGCCGATCGCCAGCCCGACTTCGGCGCCGTGGACGAAATCGGTTTTCTGCAGCACGGACGCTTCGCGCAGATCGCCCAGGGGCGTGCCTTCTTTTGCCAGAACGTGGATGTGCGCATCCTCGATCCGGGCGAGCAGGAGTTCATCGCGGATGCGCCGGGCGCTCGCCACGTCCGGCACCATGAAATAGAGACGTCTTCTCATTTCGTTCTCCTTGACCATTTGCGCCACCATGGCGCGCCGATACCTGTTGTGTAGCACCCTCTGGCCGCGTGTCAAGCGGCCGGATTCGCCGTGCGTTCCCTGGCCGTCTTCCGCGTGCGCTGCGGTGACGAATCTGCGATAATCGGACGTGGAAAAGTGGGCCAGGCAACCGCTGCCGGCCGGCAACGGCCGGGAGAGGAAAGTCCGGGCTCCACAGAGCAGGATGCTGGCTAACCGCCAGACGCCGTGAGGCGAGGAACAGGGCCACAGAGACGAGTAAGCCGCGCGCGGGGAGACCCGCCGTGGCGGACGTGAAACGCGGTAACCTCCATCCGGAGCAACACCAAATAGGCAGGCTGTGACGCTGCTCGCCGAGCCTGCGGGTAGGTGGCTGGAGCCGGTCAGCAATGACCGGCCTAGAGGAATGGTTGCCCACGACAGAACCCGGCTTATCGGCCCGCTTTTCCACTCGTTTCAATTCAATCGCTTGCTGCTTGTTCCCATAAGATCTGGCAGGACAAGCGCCTAAGTGTCGGTTTTTCCAGAAACTTATCCACAAGCACGAAGAGCCTCTAAGTGATTGAGGTGGCGGTCTTTTTTTGCAATGTTTCTGTTGACCCGCACAAATCTATCCCCTATAGTGGGTCAATGTGGTTGGCGGTGGGAAGTTGTGGGAAAATACCTTCCGCCATGCCGGGGCACATGACAAGGGGGAGGGGATGTTTCGGGGTGTTGCAACGGTCAGTCTGGATAGCAAGAATCGCCTCGTGGTGCCGGCGCGCTATCGTGACGCCCTGCTCGTGAACGGCGGCGGCCGCGTCGTCGTGACGGCCGACCCGAGCCAGTGCCTGCTGCTCTATGCCCTGCCCGAGTGGGAGCCCATCGAGAAGAAGCTCAACGGGCTGTCCGACTTCAATCCCCGAACCCGCAGTCTCAAACAGTTGATGGTCGGCTACGCCCACGATACCGACATGGATGCCGCGGGCCGCGTGCTGCTGCCGCCGATGCTGCGCAAGTTCGCCGACCTGGACAAAAACGTGGTGCTGGTCGGCCAGGGAACCAAGATCGAACTTTGGAACGAAACGCGCTGGGAGGCCCAGGTGGCGCAGGCCCTGACGTTCAGCGACGAGACCATGCCGCCGGAGCTGGAGGGCTTCACTTTGTGACCGGCGCCCACGTGCCGGTGCTGGCGCAGGAGGCGGTGACGGCGTTGGCGATCCGGCCCGAGGGGGTGTACGTCGATGCCACGTTCGGGCGCGGCGGGCATGCGCGCCTGATCCTGGCGCAGCTCGGCGCCACGGGGCGGCTGATCGCGCTGGACCGGGATCCGGATGCGATCCGCGCCGGCCGGCAGTGGGCGGATGCGCGGCTGACCCTGGTCAAGCGCGCGTTTTCCGGTCTGGGTGGGGTGTTGGACGAGTTGCGGGTGGCGCGTGTCGATGGCGTGCTCCTGGACCTTGGCGTGTCGTCGCCACAGCTCGACGACGCGGCGCGCGGGTTCAGCTTTCGGTTCGACGCGCCCCTCGACATGCGCATGGATACGGAGACGGGGATGACCGCCGCGCAATGGCTGGCGACGGCCAAGGAGGAGGAGATCGGTGAGGTTATACGGGAATTCGGGGAAGAGCGGTTTGCTAAATCGATTGCGCGCGCGATTGTTGCTGCGCGCGCGGTCTCACCCATCGTCGGCACGGCGCAACTGGCAAAGATCATCGCCGCCGCGGTCAGGCGCCACGAGCCGGGGCAACATCCGGCCACGCGCAGCTTTCAGGCTATACGGATTTATCTCAACCGCGAACTCGAGGAGCTGAAGGCGGTGCTGCCGCAATGTGTGGATCGGTTGCAGCCCGGTGGGCGGCTGGCGGTGATCAGCTTCCACTCACTGGAAGACCGCATCGTCAAGCGCTTCCTGCGTGATGAGGCGCGCGGCGAACAGCTCCCCGCGCGGCTGCCGGTGCGCGCCGATGTCCTGAAGCCGGGCCGCCTGCGTCTGGTGGGACGCGCCGTGCGCGCCAGCGCCGCCGAGATTGCCGCCAATCCGCGGGCGCGCAGTGCGACCTTGCGCGTTGCCGAACGGGTGGGAGACGCGCCGTGAGCCGCCTGAACGCCTTTCTTGCCCTAGTCCTGATCGGCTGTGCCCTCGCCGTGGTCAATGCCCAGCACCGCGCGCGCATGGCGTTCGTCGAACTGGAGCGTCTCAAGCACGAGGCGCGCGCCCTCGACGAGCAATGGGGGCAATTGCGGCTGGAACAAAGCACATGGGCGAACCATGCGCGCGTGGAGGTGCTGGCGCGAACCCAGCTTGGCCTGATCACGCCATCGTTCGACCGCATCCGTATCGAGACGCTGCCCCCTGCACCATGAGATACCACGCCCGCAAACTCCTCCGCCTCCACCTCGCGCCCTGGCGCATGGCCACGGTGGCCGGCCTGGTCCTTGCCGGGCTCGTCGTGGTCACCGGGCGCGCATTCTATTTGCAGGGCTTGCATACCGATTTCCTGCAGGGCAAGGGCGATGCCGTGGCGACCCGCAACCTGACCCTGCAGGCGACGCGCGGCACGGTTTCCGACCGCAACGGCGAGCCGCTGGCCATCAGCACGCCGGTGGAATCCCTGTGGGCGCGCCCCGAGGAACTGAAGCTCCAGAACGGCCAACTCGTCCATCTGGCGAAGATCCTCAACGTCACGCCCGGCGCGCTCGCCATGCGGCTGCAGGAAAAGGACAGCGGCGAGATCAGCCTGATGCGCCCGCTGACGCCCGACCAGGCGGCAAAAATCGCCGCCATGGGGATTCCCGGCCTTTATCTGCAGCGCGAATTCCGTCGCTACTACCCGGCCGCCGCGTTGGCGGCGCACGTCGTCGGTTTCACCGATGTCGACGATCGCGGCCGCGAAGGGGTGGAGCGCGCCTACCAGGACTGGCTCGCCGGCAAGGCGGGCGAGCGCCACGTGCTGCGCGACCGGCGCGGCAATCTGGTGCGCGACATCGCGCCGGTCAAGATGGCGCAGATGGGCGGCAACCTGGCGTTGTCGCTGGACATGAAGATCCAGTACCTCGCCCACCGCGAGCTGGAAAAGGCGGTGCTCGAGAACAAGGCCAAGGCCGGCGGGATCGTCGTCATCGATGCCAAGAGCGGCGAGATTCTCGCCCTCACCAATCTGCCGGTGTTCAACCCCAACAACCGCCGCGACTACGATCCGCAGACCGCGCGTAACCGCGCGGTGATCGATGCGTTCGAGCCGGGTTCGACGATGAAGCCGTTCACCGCCGCGGCGGTCCTCGAGCGCGGCCTGTTCACGCCACAGTCGGTGATCGATACCGCGGAGCTCGTCGTCGGCAACAAACGGGTGCGCGACGAGCACCCGCATCCACGGCTGACGGTGACCGAGATCATCCAGAAATCGAGCAATATCGGCGCGGTCAAGCTCGCCATGACGCTGCCGCCGCAGGCGTTCTGGGACACGCTGCATCGCGCCGGCTTCGGCGAAAAACCGGGCTCGGGTTTTCCCGGTGAGACCGCCGGCCGCCTGCGCGACTGGCGCAGCTGGAAGCCGGTCGAGCAAGCCACGATGGCTTACGGCCACGGCGTTTCGGTCAGCCTCCTGCAGCTTGCCCGCGCGTACATGGCGTTTGCCAACGATGGCGAGGTCATGCCGCTGTCCTTCCTGCGCCGCGAACCGCAGGAGGTCGTGGGCGAGCGGGTGTTTTCGCCGGCGGTCGCGCGCGCCGTGCGCAGCATGATGGAGACCGTCACCCAGGACGGCGGCACCGCCACGCGCGCGCAGATTCCCGGCTATCGTGTCGCCGGCAAGACCGGCACCGCGCACAAGCTGATCGACGGACATTACAGCCCGGACCGTTACATCGCCTCGTTCGTCGGCATGGCGCCCGCGTCCGATCCGCGTTTCATCGTCGCCGTGATGATCGACGAACCCTCGGCGGGCGCCTATTTCGGCGGCAGCGTCGCCGGACCGGTGTTCTCCCAGGTCATGGCCGGGGTGTTGCGTCAGTACGGTGTTCCACCGGATGCGCCGGTGGAGACGACGCGCCTGACCGAGTCGCCGGTCATCGTCCGTCCGCGGGGCCGCAGCTGATGGCCAGGACGTCCACCCGACCCTGCGGCGAAGCGGACAACCGGCCCGCCGGCGCGCCCCGCGAATCGGTTGCCCACATCCTCGAGCGGCTCGGTATCCCGGTGCGCGCGCTCACGGCCGATTCGCGGCGCGCGGGGCCGGGCCGCGTGTTCGCCGCCTATCCCGGCGAGTCGCGCGATGGCCGCGACTTCATCGCCCAGGCGGTGGCGCAGGGCGTCGACGGCGTGTTGTGGGAGGCCGACCATTTTCAGTGGGACCCGGCGCTCGCGCTGCCCAATGCCGGCGTGCCGCAACTGCGCATGCGCATCGGCGAGATCGCCGCGCATGTCTATGGCGAGCCGTCGCAAGCGCTCAGCATGGTCGGCATCACCGGCACCAATGGCAAGACCTCGGTCGCGCACTGGGTGGCGCAGTCGCTGACCCGCGCAGGCCGCAGGACGGCGATTCTGGGCACGGTCGGCAACGGGTTTCCGGAGGCGCTCGTCCCCGCCGTGAATACCACGCCCGATGCGATCGAACTGCAGCAGCGCCTGGCCGGATTCGTCGAGCAGGGCGCGAAAGCCTGCGCGATGGAGGTGTCCTCCCATGGCCTGGTGCAGGGCCGTGTCGAAGGCACGCATTTCGACGTCGCGGTGCTTACCAACCTGTCGCGCGACCACCTCGATTACCACGGCGACATGGCGCGCTACGCCGCCGCCAAGGCGCGGCTCTTCGAGTGGCCGGGGCTCGGTCACGCGGTGCTCAATCTCGACGATCCGTTCGGCCAGCGGCTGGCTGGCGAAATCCGCACGGCGCGCGTCGCCGGCTACGGTTTCGAGCGCGGCGCGGTCGTCGCGCGCAAGCTGCGGCTCTCCGATACCGGGTTGCATCTCGACGTGCAGACCGATTGGGGGCCGGGGGAAATCGACGCGCCGCTCCTCGGCCGTTTCAACGCCGCGAATCTGCTCGCGGTGCTCACCACGCTCCTGGTGCTCGACGTGCCGCTCGTCGGCGCCTGTGCGCACCTCGGCCACGTCACGCCCCCGCCCGGGCGCATGCAGACGCTGGGTGGCGGCAGCCACCCGCTGGTGGTGGTCGATTACGCCCACACGCCGGACGCCTTGCACAAGGTACTCGTGAGTCTGCGCGACATCGTCCGCGGACGGCTGATCTGCGTGTTCGGCTGCGGCGGCAATCGCGATCGCGGCAAGCGTCCGCTGATGGGGCAGGTTGCCAGCGAGCTGGCCGATGCTGTGTGGATCACCAGCGACAATCCGCGCAACGAGGATCCCAAGGCGATCATCGACGACATCCTTGGTGGCACACGCGGCACGCCGCACGTCGAGGCCGACCGGGCGCGGGCGATTTTCGAGGCGATCGGCGCAGCCCGGCCGGGTGACGTGGTGCTGATCGCCGGTAAAGGTCACGAGGATTACCAGGAAGTGGCCGGCAAGCGCTTGCCGTTCTCCGACCTCGCCATCGCGAAGAAGGCGCTCACGGCATGGTCATGACCACGCTCTCCGACGTCGCCGCCATGCTCGGGTGCCCGTTTTCCGGCCCCGACGCCGAGGTGCTGCGGGTTGCCACCGACAGCCGCAGCATTCGCCCGGGCGACCTCTTCGTCGCCCTGCGCGGCGCGCGCTTCGACGGCGGGCGCTTTGCCGAGGCCGCGCTGCGTGCCGGCGCGGTCGGCGCCGTGCTCGACGCGACCCAGGCGCCGGCGCTGGCCGGTGCGCTGCGCGTCGACGATACGCGGCGTGCGCTCGGCCGTCTGGCCGCGGCCTGGCGGGAACGCTTCACGCTGCCGGTCGTCGCCATCACCGGCAGCAACGGCAAGACCACGGTCAAGGAGATGCTGGCCGCGATCCTGCGCGCCCACACCGGCGACGAGGGCGCCGTCCTGGCCACCGAGGGCAACCTCAACAACGACATCGGCGTGCCGCTCATGCTGCTGCGCCTGCGCCCGGCACACCGTTTCGCCGTGCTCGAAATGGGCATGAACCACGCGGGCGAGATCGATGATCTGACGCGCCTTGCACGGCCGACGCTGGCGCTGGTCAACAACGCCATGCGCGCGCACCTCGGTCTGCTCGGTTCGATCGAAGCGATCGCACGTGCCAAGGGCGAGATCTTCAACGGCCTTGGTGCGCAAGGCGTCGCGCTGTTCAACGCCGACGACCCGCACGCCGGCCTGTGGCGGGACATGAACCGCAACCGCACGGCGATCGGGTTCGGGTTGGGCGAGGCGGCCGACGTGCGCGGCGTTTACCAGCCGGACGACGCCGGCGGCTGGCTGGCGGTGACCGCCGGCAGCACGCGCATCGACGTGCAGCTCAGGGTTGCCGGCGAGCACAACGCGCGCAATGCGCTCGCCGCCGCCGCCGCCGCCCTCGCGCTCGGCGTGGCCGCGCCGCACATCGCCGCCGGGCTCGCCGGCTTCGCGGGCGTCAAGGGCCGCTTCGCCTACGTGCCGGGGATCGCCGGCAGTACCTTCATCGACGACACCTATAACGCAAACCCCGATTCGGTGCGGGCGGCGCTGGCCATTCTCGCGCGCCGGCCGGGCCGCAAGATCCTCGTGCTCGGGGACATGGGCGAGCTCGGCGACGCGGCGCCGGCCTTGCACGCGGAAATCGGCGCGGCGGCGCGAAGCGCGGGCGTCGAGCGGCTGTTCGCGCTCGGTCCGCTGACGCGCGAGGCGGTCGCCGCCTTCGGCACGGGGGCGAGCCATTACGAGCGTATCGAGGAACTGCTCGCCGACCTCGAAAACACGCTCGCGCCGGACACCACGGTGCTCGTCAAGGGCTCGCGCGCGATGCAGATGGAACGCGTCGTGCAGAGCTTCCGGGAAGGAGACGCCTGACATGCTGCTGTGGCTCTTTCAGACGCTCGGCCAGGAAATCCGCGTCTTCAACGTCTTCAATTACCTGACGCTGCGCGCCGTGCTGGCGACACTGACCGCGCTGACGATTTCCTTCATCGTCGGTCCGGCCGTGATCCGCAAACTCACGGCGCTCAAGATCGGCCAGTCCGTGCGCAGCGACGGCCCGCAGACGCACCTCGTCAAGGCCGGTACGCCGACCATGGGGGGTGCGCTGATCCTGGTTTCGGTCACCGTGACCACGCTGCTCTGGGCCGATCTGCGCAACGCCTATGTGTGGCTGGCGCTCGCCACCCTGATCGGCTTTGGCGTCATCGGCTGGGTCGACGACTGGCGCAAGGTCGTCGAAAAGAACTCGCGCGGCCTGCCGTCGCGCTGGAAGTATTTCTGGCAGTCGGTGATCGGTCTGGCGGTCGCCGTGTGGCTGTGGCACAGCGCCAGCCTGCCGGCACATACCGAGCTCATCATCCCCTTCTTCAAGCACGCGACGATTCCGCTGCCGGCCGCGGCATTCGTGCTGCTGACCTATTTCGTCATCGTCGGCTCGAGCAATGCCGTCAACCTGACCGATGGCCTCGATGGCCTGGCCATCCTGCCCACGGTGATGGTCGCCGGGGCGCTGGCGATTTTTGCCTACGTCGCGGGCAACGCCGTGTTCTCGCGCTACCTGGGCGTGCCGCACATCCCCGGCGCCGGCGAGCTGGCGGTGTTCTGCTCGGCGATGACCGGCGCGGGGCTCGCCTTCCTGTGGTTCAACGCCTATCCCGCCGAGGTCTTCATGGGTGACGTCGGCGCGCTCGCGCTGGGGGCGGCGCTCGGCGTCGTCGCGGTCATCGTGCGCCAGGAGATCGTCCTTTTCATCATGTGCGGCGTGTTCGTCGCCGAAACGCTCTCGGTGATGGTGCAGGTCGCCTCGTTCAAGCTGACCGGTCGCCGTGTGTTCAGGATGGCGCCCATCCATCACCATTTCGAGCTCAAGGGCTGGAAGGAAAGCCAGGTCGTGGTGCGCTTCTGGATCATCAGCATGATGCTGGTCCTCATCGGCTTGTCGAGTCTGAAGTTGCGATGAACACCGTGCCGATCGATCCTGCCGGCCGCAAGGTGCTCGTTCTCGGACTGGGCGACACCGGTCTGGCCGCTGCGCGCTGGCTCACGGCGCACGGCGCCGGCGTGGTCGTCGCCGACAGCCGCGCAGCGCCGCCCAACGCCGCACGGCTCGCCGCGCTGCTCCCCGAAGTGCCGCTGGTCAGCGGGCCGTTTGCCGAGCGGCTGCTCGACGGCATCGACCAGGTCGTCATCAGCCCGGGCGTGCCGCGTTCGGAACCCATCGTCGCCGCGGCCGGCGCGCGTGGCATCGAGGTGGTCGGCGACGTCGAGCTCTTCGCCCGCGCGCTGGCGGGCATGAACGCGACGCGCCAGACGCCGATGCGCGTCATCGCCATCACCGGCAGCAACGGCAAGAGCACGGTGACCGCCATGTGCGGCGACATGTGCCGCGCCGCCGGGCTGACGGTGTGTGTCGCCGGCAACATCGGCCTGCCGGTGCTCGACGCCCTGCGCGCGGTCGAAACCGGCGCGCAGCCGGCGCCCGACGCCTGGGTGCTGGAACTGTCGAGCTTCCAGCTCGAATCGACCTTCAGCCTGGCGGCCGATGCGGCGACCGTGCTCAACCTCTCGGAAGATCACATGGATCGTTACGCCAGCATGGACGACTACGCACGTGCCAAGGCGCGCATCTTCGCCGGCGGCGGCGTGCAGGTTCTCAACCGCGACGATGCCCGCGTCATGGCGATGGCGATCGCCGGCCGCAGGGTCGTCACGTTCGGCCTCGAGCGTGCCGCGGGCGCGCGCGATTTCGGCCTGTGCGACGATGAGCTGTGCGTGGACGACGATCTGTTGCTGCCGGTCACGGCGCTGCCGGTCGCCGGGCTGCACAATGCCGCCAACGCGCTCGCCGCACTCGCGCTGACACGCGCCATCGATCTGCCGATGGACGCGTTGCTGCGCGGGCTGGTGCATTTCAAGGGCCTGCCGCACCGCGTCGAGCGCGTCGCGGAGATCGGCGGGGTGACGTATTACGACGACTCCAAGGGCACCAACGTCGGCGCCACCGAGGCCGCGCTGTATGGCATGGGCGCACGCCGCGCGGTGGTCATCCTGGGTGGCGACGGCAAGGGCCAGGATTTCTCGCCGCTCAGGAACGCGGTCGCCGCCAACGCGCGTGCCGTGGTGCTGATCGGACGCGATGCCCCGCTGATCCGCGCCGCCCTCAGCGGCGCCGGCGTGCCGATCGAGGACGCGACGGATCTGGACGACGCGGTCGCCCGCGCCCACCGGCTCGCACAGCCGGGTGATGCGGTGCTGCTCTCGCCGGCCTGCGCGAGCTTCGACATGTTCAGGAATTACATCCACCGTGCGGAGGTGTTCGTCGCCGCGGTGAACGCGCTTGCCAAGCGCCAGGAGTCGGCAGTATGAACTTCGCCCCGCGTGCACCGCGCAGCCATTCGCGCCACCAGCCGGAACTCGACTTCGGGCTGTTGTGGCTCGCGCTCGGCCTGCTCGGCATCGGCCTCGTGATGGTCTATTCGGCGTCCATCGCCATCGCCGAGGCGGCCCGCTATACCGGGCACAACGGTGCTTACTACGTGCTGCGCCAGGCGCTCTTCATCGGCGCCGGTGTCGCGGTCGGCGCGGCCGCTTTCCAGGTGCCGATGCGCGTCTGGCAACAGGCGGCGCCGTATCTCTTCATCGGCGGCATCGTGCTCCTCGCGCTGGTGCTGATCCCGCACATCGGGCGCGACGTCAACGGCAGCCGGCGCTGGATTCCGCTGGGTTTCGCCAATCTGCAGCCGTCCGAACTGATGAAGTTTCTGGCAGTGCTGTACGCGGCCGACTACACCACGCGCAAAGCCGCATTCATGGACGATTTCAAGAAAGGCTTTCTGCCGATGGCCGCGGTCATGATGCTGGTCGGCGGGTTGCTGCTGCAGGAACCCGACTTCGGCGCGTTCGTGGTCATCGTCAGCATCGCGATGGGCATCCTGTTTCTCGGCGGCCTCAACTGGAAGGTGTTCGCGGGCCTGATCGTGGTGCTGCTCGTCGGCTTCACGCTGCTGATCCTGACGTCGCCCTATCGCATGCAGCGCATCCTCGGCTTCATGGACCCGTTCAAGGACCCCTATGGCAAGGGCTACCAGCTTTCGCACGCCCTGATCGCCTTCGGGCGCGGCGAATGGTTCGGCCAGGGCCTGGGCGCGAGCATCGAAAAACTCTTCTACCTGCCCGAAGCGCACACCGATTTCCTGCTCGCGGTCATCGCCGAAGAACTCGGCTTCGTGGGCGTGCTGGCGGTCGTCGGCCTGTTCGCCTGGCTGGTCGTCAAGGCCTTTGCGATCGCCCATCGCGCGGCGCTCCTGGAGCGCAATTTCTGCGCCCTGGTCGCAGCCGGCATCGGCATCTGGATCGGCGTGCAGACGCTCATCAACATGGGCGTGAACGTCGGCCTCCTGCCCACCAAGGGGCTCACGCTGCCCTTCCTGTCGTTCGGCGGCAGCGGGATCGTCGCCAACTGTCTGGCCATCGCCGTGCTCCTGCGCATCGATTGGGAGCAGCGGCAAATGATGCGCGGGAAGACCTTCTGATGGCCGCCAACCGTACCCTCATGGTCATGGCCGGCGGCACCGGCGGACACGTCTACCCGGCGCTCGCGGTCGCCGATGTGCTCATCGCGCGCGGTTGGGACGTGTTCTGGCTGGGAACGAAAAACGGCCTGGAAGCGCGCGTCGTGCCGCAGCAGAACATCCGCATGGTGTGGGTGTCGATGAGCGGCGTGCGCGGTAACGGCGTGCTGCGCTGGGTGCTCATGCCCTTCGCCCTGCTGCGCGCGTTCGCGCAGTCGCTGGCGGCGATCGTGCGCGAGCGGCCGGACGCGGTGCTCGGCATGGGCGGTTACACGGCGTTTCCCGGCGGCATGATGGCGAGTCTTCTGGGGCGGCCGCTGGCGATCCACGAACAGAATTCGGTGGCCGGGCTGACCAACCGCCTGCTCGCGTGCCTCGCCGACCGGGTCCTGGTCGCCTTCCCGCAAGCCTTCGGCGGTCCGCGCGACAAGCCGATTCCGTGCCGCAAAGTGTCCGGCGAATGGGTCGGCAATCCGGTGCGCGCAGAGATCGCGCAACTGGCGAACGAAAGCGCACGCTATGACGGCCGCAGCGGTCCGCTGCGTCTGCTGGTCGTGGGCGGAAGCCTCGGCGCCGCGGCCCTCAACGACATCGTTCCGCGCGCGCTCGCGCTCGTCCCGGCGGCACAGCGTCCGCACGTCGTGCACCAGTCCGGGCGTCAGCACCTGGAAACCCTGCGCGCCAACTACGCCGCCGCTGGCGTCGTCGCCGAGGTGCGCGACTACATCGAGGACATGGCCCAGGCGTATCGCGACTGCGACTTTGCGATCTGCCGCGCGGGCGCGATGACCATCGCCGAGCTGGCGTGCGCTGGCGTGCCGGCGGTGCTGGTCCCGTATCCCCACGCCGTCGACGATCACCAGACCGGCAATGCGCGCTTCCTCGCCGATGCCGGCGCCGCGTGGCTCATGCCGCAACAGGCGCTCACGGCCGAGAAGCTCGCCGCGCTCATCGCCCGGATCGACCGCGATCTGCTCGCGCCGATGTCCGCAAAGGCCCGCGCCCAGGCGAAACCCGATGCCGCGGCGCGCGTCGCCGACATCTGCGCCTCACTGGCCGGCGAGGGGATGTCATGAAACACGCGGTGAAATGGATTCACTTCGTCGGCATCGGCGGCGTGGGCATGAGCGGGATCGCCGAGGTGCTGCACAACCTCGGGTACACGATCTCCGGATCGGA